>Ga0247608_10003139_pt1 | contig 19634 bp, 13 predicted proteins | sample 176DNAGHGlowgp2_FD_193490 | JGI IMG/M metagenome (GOLD analysis project Ga0247608, IMG submission 193490) | Sheep rumen microbial communities from Palmerston North, Manawatu-Wanganui, New Zealand - 1766 DNA GHGlow gp2 | ecosystem: Host-associated > Mammals > Digestive system > Stomach > Rumen ...
GTTATCGACCATGCTCATATCGTTGGCAATGCCTTCTCCATCCAGCAGTTGAAGAGCGATACGGCTTGTTATAACCAACTCTCATCACGGGAGATGTTTGCCTATTTCGTTGAGGGTAAGATCCGCGAGGGAAAGGCGAAGGACAATGTCTTGATTGGTTATTTCTTTGAGGAGGGCGACAGCGTGCCTATCATCTACAACTATCAGGAGACCTCGGAGCTCAGGATGTTCTTCAAGGACCGGAAGGTGGAACGTGTGTGGACTCCTAAGACAAAGGGCACCATGTATCCCCTCAATCAGATTCCTCTTGAGCGCAGGCGTCTGCCTGGTTTTATGTGGTATGATTATATCCGCCCCATTAATCGCTATGATATCTTCAACTGGCGAGGAAAGAATGGCGAAAATGGTAATCATTTATAAACTGTAACAAGAATGTCCGACATCATCCACCTCCTTCCCGATAGCGTAGCCAACCAGATTGCGGCTGGCGAGGTGATCCAGCGTCCTGCATCAGTCATCAAGGAACTGGTGGAAAATGCCGTCGATGCAGGTGCCACGACCATCCATGTGATTGTCGTCGACGCAGGACGCACCTCTATCCAGGTTATCGACGATGGCAAGGGTATGTCAGAGACCGATGCCCGTCTATCCTTCGAGCGTCATGCCACATCGAAGATCCGTCAGGCCGATGACCTCTTTGCCCTCCACACCATGGGCTTCCGTGGTGAGGCTTTGGCTTCGATAGCAGCCGTGGCACAGGTTGAACTTCTGACGCGTCGTGCCGAAGATGAGATTGGAACTTGCTTGCGCATCGCTGCTTCGAAGGTGGTATCGCAGGAACCAGCCTCCTGTCCTGTGGGCAGTACATTCAAGGTGGAGAATCTTTTCTATAATGTTCCTGCCCGAAGGAAGTTCCTCAAGTCGAACACTACGGAACTCAGTAATATCCTTCAGGCATTCGAGCGTATCGTACTGGTTTATCCCGATATTCACTTTATCCTCCATCACAACGGCGCGGAACTGCAGAACCTCAAGCCGTCCAGCCTGCGTCAGCGTATCGCAGATGTCTATGGCCGACAGTTCAGCCAGGAACTGTTGCCTGTAGAGGTACAGACAACACTCTGCAGCATCTCTGGCTTTGTGGGAAAGCCAGAGTCTGCCCGTAAGAAGAGTGGTCACGACTTCTTCTTTGTCAATGGCCGATACATGCGCCATCCTTATTTCCACAAGGCGGTGATGAATGCCTACGACCGTATGATCCCTGAGGGCATGCAGGTACCTTATTTCTTATATATAGAGGTGAACCCCTCAGAGGTCGATGTCAACATCCATCCCACGAAGACCGAGATCAAGTTTGAGAACGAACAGGCCATCTGGCAGGTGCTGACGGCGACGGTTCGTGATGCTCTGGGACGTTTCTGCGAGGTGCCGGCCATCGATTTCGACACGCAAGGTAAGCCTGATATCCCCGTCTTCGACCCCTCCCGTGGGGCCATCACGGCTCCCCGTGTCAACTATAATCCCGACTATAACCCCTTCCGCTCCCACAGCGATTCTCATAAGGATGTCGTGCCCTCTAACTGGGAACAGCTCTACGATATTGCCGCCACTCCTCGTGAGGAAGATCAGTCGTTATTCCCTGCCTCCGAAGGTAATCTCACTCATTCCTCCTCCCTCCTCTCTCCTCGAGATAATACCGACCTCTCCACCCTTCATTATCAGTACAAGGGCCGCTACATCATGACTGCTGTCAAGTCTGGTCTTATGGTGATCGACCAGCATCGGGCTGATGTCCGCATCCGTTATGAACGCTATATGGAGCAGTTGGAGCATCACACCGCCACGTCGCAGCAGGTGCTCTTCCCAGAGACGGTGCAGTTCTCACCCGCAGAGTCGGTCCTCATGGAGAAGATGCTGCCCAGCCTCGCTGCCATCGGCTTCGACCTCTCCGACCTTGGAGGCCACACCTATGCTATCAATGGTGTTCCTGCTGGCTTCGAGGGTGTCAACCCCATTACCTTCCTTCAGCAGGTGCTCTCCGAATCAGACTCTGCCTCAGACATATCTCCCTCGTCCCTCCTCACTCCTCCCTCCTCGAAAATTGCCTACCGCCTTGCCCAGAGCGTTGCCATCCCCTATGGTCAGGTGCTCAGCAACGACGAGATGGAACAATTGGTTAACGAACTCTTTGCCTGTGCAAACGTGAACTACACACCTGGTGGTAAAGCCATTCTGGCTATCCTTCCACAGGCAGATATCGACCGACTATTGGATGGAAAGGGTTAACGTTTGTTAAGCGATAGCAAATTCTTTGCTCTTCGCTCTTCACTCTTCACTTTTTGTTGTACCTTTGCACCTGCAATCGAGAAAGGGCGCTTAGCTCAGCTGGTTTAGAGCATCTGCCTTACAAGCAGAGGGTCGGCGGTTCGAATCCGTCAGCGCCCACCCTTGTTAAACGTTAAGTCAAACCTATCTAAAACTACAACAAGATGAAAAATTTATGTGTTCAAGCATTTATTGCCATGAGTGGCATGATGTGTATCTCCGGTTGTACCGGTGAAGTCGTTAGTGAGTCTGCCGTGTCTGAACCCGCAGGAGTATTGCGAGTCATGACGCGTAGTGGCGATGAGGGTACCACACCATTGTCTGGCGCCTCAGTCTATCTCTTCAACAGCAGCGGTGCGTGCGTTTCCATCCTTTCGTCAGAGACGACAGGTGCCTATGCGTCTGCCAAGCTTCCCGCTGGTACTTACACCCTCTATGCATGGGGAGGCGACGGTTTGTCTGGTCTTGTGCTGCCCACTCAAGCGCAAGCCTCGTCGTCTTATGCTTTGACATTGGCAGAGAACCAGTCATTAGGCGACCTGCTGATGAAGGAGGAAACGGTCACGCTTGCCGATGGCGACAACGAGACAGTCGATATGACGCTTGAGCGAAAGGTGATTGAGATTTCGTCTGTGACAATCAGTCAGGTGCCTGAAGATATTACAGGCGTCCAGGTGTCGGTGGCTCCCCTCTATGGTCAGGTGCAGCTCAATGGCGAGTATGTGGCGTCCAGCACAGTCCCTTGCGTCATCACTTTGACGTCTCAGGGCTCAGGCACATGGGCTGCCACACCCCAGCTCATCACCTTCCCCTCGAAGTCGAAGCCTGTCATCACCATCACCTTCACAGCCGAAGGCGCTGACCCCCGCTCTTATTCGTACACCGCTAATGAGGCGTTGGAGGCTAATCATAAGTTCAACCTCGAGGGCACCTATACCGAACCTCTGGGTGTCACCATCAATGGCACTATCACCGCCCAGGCTTGGGAATCCAGCGCCACCGATATCACCTTCGATTTCGATGAGTCAAACAATAGTAATTCCTCTACAGATGACCCTTCTTCTGGTACTGATGATCCTTCCTCTGGAACAGATGAACCCTCTGGCGCTCCTGTAGCAGGTGAAACCTATAAAGGCTGCTATGTGGTGTCCGTCAATACAGAAGCTAATACTGCTGTTCTACTCTCGCCGACGGATCATAGTGGCTATCAGGAAGATAATCCTGCTAAACTTTTACCTCTTCTTAATGCTTCTCTTGCATCATGGCCCTCAGTTTCTGACGTTACTGGCACTTGGAGAATTCCAACCATTGAGGAAGTTCGTATTTTTGCATTCGATTCTGATTTAATGGATGATGTTGAAGCAGCAAACCGAAAAATTCTATTTTGCTATAATAGTTCTGAATTAAGTAGAGTTCCTGTGAGAAGGAAATCTAGTGATGGTAGTATTGAAGTTCAAAATCCTGCTAACACAGGTTTTAGTCAACAAGATATTCTCCGCCCAGTGATAGACATTACCTATTAATGATATTCTTCAAACGAAAGATTGCTAAGTCGCAGAAAAAGACTTAGCAATCTTCTTGTTGTATATTTCCACAATCAAATTATAGTACCGCTGCTTTCTTCAATTCATTCTTGATGGCGCGGTTAATGAAGTCATTGATTGTGATACCAGTAGCTGCCACGAACGCAGCCACACGGGAATGAAGTTCAGATGACATGCGCAGATTCAGTTTTCCGCTATATGGCTTTGCGGGTTCGACACCGTCAGCCAAGCATCCCTCAATATAACTGTCTATACCCTCTTCAAAATCCTTATGCAGTTCATCGAGCGTTTGACCTTCATACACGATCAGATCCTTACTCAATTCCTGCACCTTACCAAACAAGCAGTTGTCTTCTTTGCTGTACTCCACACTGCCCTTGTAGCCTTTGTATTCCAGATAATCCATAGGTTGCAAAGGTACTAAATTTGGTACTAACATCCAAACTTTTTTGGAAATATTTACAAATCTAGCTTAATTTGTTGTTTTTATGTGCTTCTTTCCTTTCAGCCGATGGATAACATACTCATACTGAGCACTTCCGGCTGAAAGGATGTTCTGGTGACTGTTCTCTGCTGCATCCTCCAAACATTCAGATTCTTCAACGGGAATATTTTAGTCTCTAATGGTTGTTTTGTACGCAATGCATGGGAATGCCTGATTTTAAAGGCGTTTGAGGGGTACTTACAATAAGGGTTTTGACTTTTTGACCTAGGTCAAACGATTGTTTGACACTCGTCAAAAGACCTTTTGACCTAGGTCAAAAAGTCTTTTACCCTATGGTTCGTACCGTTTTACCCTCCGTTTGGTATAACGCACACGAAAGGAGAGCTCATGGGAAACCATTCCCATGAGCCCTCTGCTCCTGATTGTTGGGAGAAACGTCGAATGACTACCACATCATCATGCGGATGGTTTGTTCGGTTGACTCGCGCTTATAGAGATTAATGGCATCAGCGTTTGTCGAAGAAGCGGATCATGTACTCGGCATTCTTGATCATCTGCTTGAGTTGTTCCGTGGGTTTCTCTTCTTTGCGGGCGAGGTCAAGGAACTGACGATAATAGGCCTCAGCCTCCTCGTTGTCCTTGAGAAGATAAGCATCGGCATTGGCAATATTATAATAGGTAGCTACGGATGAGGGATTGTAGCTGAGATGGTGCTTCCATGCCTCAACGGCCTCCGGATACTGTTGTGTGAGGTAATAGCCTTCGCCTTGCGAGAGGGTGATGGCACGCATGACGGTAGTATCAGGCAGCATCAGCTCTGTGGCAAGTTTCAGGTGGTTAAGGCCTTCGGGGTAACGTTTCGTATCGACACAAACCACCCCCAGACGGTAGGCACAGCCGTAGTGCTGCATGCCGCTAATAAGAAAGGCCAACTGCAGATATTTGTAAGCACGCTCCAGACTGTCTATACGGGAGTAGCTCATACCAGCGGAGTAGAGCGTGTTGAAGGTAGAGTCGCCCTGCTCCAACAAACGGTCATACAACTTGGCGGCTGCCGAGAAGTCGCGATTCATGAACCACGCATCGGCCAATGCCCTGTTTACCAGAATGTTCGTCGAGTCTTTCAGGCAGTATCTCATGCCGCAGATGATACCATTCTGCGGCTGATTGTTTTTCGCATAGGCGAGGGTGAGGCCTGCCACCATCTCGCCATCCATCGGATAATGGTTCACCAGCTGGCCCGTCCAATAGATGTAAGAGTCGGTATCTCCTTGTTTCTGATAGCTGAAGCAGAGCTGGCGGAAGGCATCATGGGAGAGCGAGTCCTCTGGGACGTTCTTTAGCAGTTCGGAGGTCTCGCGATAGTTGCCACGCTTATAGTGGCAGTCGGCCAACTTGGTCCTTACCTCAATGGTGTCCTTCATCTCGTAGGCCTGCTGGTAATGCTTCAGCGCCTCAAAGGTGTTGTACTGCTGCATGCAGCTGTCGCCCAACTGAACGAACAGCTGAACAGAGTCTGTAACCTCTGCTTTTAAAGGCAAAGCTGCCCATAAGGCAAGCGTCAGAATGGTATGGATTCTCATACGGAATGATAGTTTTTGATGGCTATATCAAAGTCCTTGGCTCCGCCAGTCTGGTTGAACAGCTTCTTGAGCAAACGGACACGGGTATTGGTGATCGTCTGTGGTGTAGAGATGGTGAGAGCTGCAATCTCTGTGGGCTGGAAGTTGTGGCGAATCAACAGGCAGACGGTCTGCTTCCTGGTGGTAAGTACAGACAACAGCGACTGGAGTGCAGGACTGATGGCATACGACAACTGGGCAAGCATGGTGATATCCTCGTCGTCGGCCATTCTTCCCTTGTTGGCTGTGGCGTGCAGTCGGCTGATTACCTCCTTCAGCTGTTGCGAGTTCTCCTTCATCTCGCGCTCCTTCTGGTGGCGCATCTTGGTAAGCTCGCTACGAGTGAGGTCGTACTTCTGCTGACTCTCCAGGAATCGATAGTTCAGCATATCTATGCGCCTACGGCTATATCTGACGATGATGGCCGCCACGATAGCCAGGATGATGATGGCCGTCAGCAAGGCGATGACTGTACGATACTGGCTACGCTCCTTTTGCTGCTCGTCGTACTGCGTCTGCAAATCGATGATACCAGCAGCATCGCTACGCTCATAGAGACTCTGGTATACTTGATTGAGTCGCTGACTGTATTCAAAGGCCCTTTCCTTGTCGCCTTTGAGTTCCAGATATTGTATCAGCTGACGGTAAGACTGGATGCTGACATCAGGCGAGAACGAATTGGTAAGCCTATACCATTGTTGGACAGCCGATTCCGTATCGCCCTCCTTCATATAGATGTCAGCCAGGAGCTTCGAGGCCCTGTCAGTCGGAGCGAAGCCCATAGACTCCATCAGGAGGCGTTTGGCTTCCTTGTGCTTGCCAGAACTCATCAAGTAGCTGGCCTTATTCACCAGATAGGTGGCGCGTATATCCCCATTCGTCTTGGGAGCATAGGGCTTGGCCAGATCCGTGTAATACTTCAGGCTGTCACGCTGCCCCAAGAGATCAAAGGTGGTGGCGATGTTGTTGAGTGTCTGGACGATCCTTTCATCTCGCTGACATTGTCGCGCTTCCGCAAAAGCTTGTTTGTAGTATCGCAGCGTCTGGGTATAGTTGCCCACATTGTCGTTCACATCGCCTAACACAGAGTAGAGATACCATTTGAAGGCAGGCTTTTTCATGTCCTTGGCCATATATTCGGCCTGCTTCATGGTGAGTACTGCCTCGTGGGTTTGTTTCTGTTTGTAGAGAATGATGGCGTGATGGAGCAACGCCATTGATAAATGTTCTCGATCATCCTTTTCCTCATAATACTTTCTGCTGAAGACGATCAGCGAATCGGCCTCTGTCAAGAGTCCGCTGCGATGCAGAGCCTCCGTGTAGAGCAATCCGTAGAGAGCCTGATCAGCCTCGTTCATCTTGGTGTCATACCAGCGGGGAGCTAGCATCCTCAATACGGAATCGGGCTGTTCGAAGACCATCTGCTCAGCCTCCGAAAGGAACTCATTGTGGGGCTGCTCCGACGAGCAGCCCACCATGAAGAGAGAGAGTATTATCAAGGAGAATGACTTCATTTCAGGCTGAAGTTAATGGGTACTGTATATTTCACTCTTACCACCTTGCCACTCTGCATGCCAGGCTTCCACTTCGGCATAGCCGACAAAACCCTGACGGCTTCAGCATCGAGCGAAGGGAATGCAGGCTTGGCCACCTCCACATTATTAATACTGCCATCCGTTTCAACCACGAAGGTGGCAATCACCCTACCTTCTATCTTCTGCTTCTCGGCATCCTCAGGATACTTCACGTTCTGCTGCAGATACTCAAACAGGGCTTGTATGCCTCCAGGATATTCGGGCATCTGTTCTACTACATCAAAGACCTGCTGGTTCTTCTGGGCAACCACCGTCTTCTGTGCGCTTACTGTCGTGAGACCAAATATAGCCATCAGCGACATCATGATCAGTTTCTTCATTTCTTTTTAGTCTTTAATTGATTCTACAATTTGTTAATGAGTCCGGACGGTGCCAATGCAGTCAATCTGCCTTAGCGTTTGCAAAAGTAGATAAAAACTTATTTCGATGCAAGAAAATCATTACATTATATTACACAGCTACTCAATTTAGTCGTATTTTACCATGAATCCTCATTTATTATTCTTCTCGATTCTATCAGGTTTATCATATCGAGAACTCTGCAGATACGACAAACTCTCTTGGACGGAGTACATAACTATTCGTTGTAGTGGCAATACCATTGTAGGTAGTAACCACATAGTCTTTCTTATTGAAGAGGTTGCGAAGCCAAGCTTTCAGCTGTACTTTCTTCAGTCGCCAAGTGACAGAGGCATTGCTGAGCATGGTGTTCATGACATTGCCCGCCTGCAACTCGTTACGATAGTGAATAAACGACCACGAGAGGTCAACCTTATTGATGGTTGAGGTCAATGTTAACTGCTGTTCCCAATTGAAGAGGGTACTCATGGCTTGTCCAAATGCCTTGTTGCCATAGAAAAAGAAACTGCCTTGGTATTCCACCTCGCACCATGAGGGTGCAAAATTGATCATCGGCTTCAAAGAGAGCGAACGGGAAGTGTAATCTATCCAATGGTCAGATGACAACTGTTGCCCTTTTGATAAGGAGCCTTCTGCGGAAAGACTCGTCTTAAGATGTAAATCGTGGAAGCCTTTGGAACCCGACAATTCTCCACTTAGTACATCGCTGTGGCTATGCATCTCTTTCAGCGAATAATAGTAGTTGCCATCCACAATACGCATGTCAGTTGAAGTGTTCGACCATGTGCGCCCTGCGGATAGCGAAGCATTGAAGAACAACTCGCGAATGGGGCGTTTGTAATGATAGCCTAACCATGCAGAGAGACGGCTCGTCTGCGGGATGATGCCCGAAGAGACATACCATGTACGATAGTCACGCCGATATTCATCCAGACCATAATCACGCACCGAGCCTGTTGACTCTGAATAGCTTGTAGATGCTCTCAATTCATGACGTGATGACGGCTGCCAGTTTAAGTTTACACTCGGTGAGAGAAGAAGCATGGTCTGATGCTGACGGGCAAAATGCTCTAATTCTGCTTTTGGACGTAGTGTCAGGCGGAAATCTTCGGTCTTAAACTGCCACGACGGATTAACAAAAGTACTCAGTTGCCAGTTATCGTCTTCAGTATGGGTATTTTCTGCTGCTATCCCGCCCTCGTACTCTTGGGTCCACAAACCACGTTTACGAGTATAGTTTAGTAAATGTCTTGTATGCCAAAGATTGGTTCGCAGGCGACTACGCTCATCGTCGATATAAAGATCGTTGACGGAATGATGACAGTCAAGAACGGATTTCCACGTCAACTGATCGCCAGCATGGCGCAGGGGATAAAGGCGATATAGTGAACCACTGATATCAACTTGCGGCATACGAACCTGCTGGGATAGTTGGCGAGATGTACCTGAAAGCTCTGTTAGACCATCCTTTTGGCTGGCTTGTATCTTCAATATCTCATTGCCATATTGTTCTTCCTTGTTTGTCTTGTGCTCCAGTTCAGCCACAAAGTGGTCGTTCTTAAGAGTCAGGTGCTTGTCTTCTGTTGTAATGATAGGTTTATCACCATTCAGATAGTAGAGTGAGGTGTTTTGAGTATGCTGTCTCTCAACACCACGGCTGTAGGAAGCACTTATACGGAGTTCGTTATCATCCTTGGTTTTAGTCAGCTGATTAATGCCATACCGCTGTGATGTATTGAAACGCAACAAGTCTGCATCGATGGGCGATGACAACGTGGGAGAAGTATACCATGATGGTAAAGTGGCTGCATCGAGGCGGTTCCAGTTGAAGCCCAGTATGTTGTATGATTCGCTAATGTCCTGTCCTTTACGGTCATAAGCCACATCATACATGCGTTGTCTTTTCTTGCCAATCTGACGGATATTGGCCGAACCTGCCACATGGGTAGGGTCATCAAACAGCAGATAAGGACGCAGCGTAGCCATCAGCTTGTCGCGAGCCTCATCCTTCAGCGTCACATTCATGCCCACATTATCCGTCATAACGGTCTTCTCTAATGCCTTGATAGGCTGATCATGCTCCACTATCTCTGCCTTTTTCACATCCTTGGCACGTATATTCTCAGTCAGTTGGTTATAGCGACCACCAGTAAGATCAAGCCCTTCAACCGTGAAGCGTGATATCTCTCGACCATTATAGGCGATGGTGCCGTTCTTGGCCACATCGACACCAGGCAGCTTCTTCAGCACATCCTTCAGCGAGTTGTCACGCTCTGTGACAAAGCGTGGTAAGTCAAAGATGACGGTATCCCGACCTGTTATACGACTGCCCTGCACCTTCACCTCTTTGAGTTCAAAGGCACGACTTGGCAGGATAATTGTCATCAGATGAATAGGGTCCATGGGCACATCATATCGACGTTTGTCATAGCCCATCATCGTGACCTGCAACTGATCATCCTTCTCCACCTGATCCATCTGAATAGCGAACTGGCCCCGTTGGTCTGTACGGGCAAACTTCAGGGTTCTGCTCTTTCGTTGGTAACTGACTGACGCACCAACTAACCGCTCGTGGGTAGCGGAATCCTCCACTACACCACGAACGGTGACCTGTGCATTCATCTGAATACAACAGAAAGAAGAGAGAATCAGTAGTAGCAGTAGTCGCATACTTTATTCCAACTCAATCGAGTTTGAAATCATCTTATTAGGTAGTTTCCCTTCGGAACCGTCAGCATTTTTTACGCTGATAACCTTGACACCTGATGCAGCCAGAGCAGCACTTGGGTCATAGCGGTCGCGCAGCTTTCGGAGATCCTTCTGACTGATCTTCTCACGTTTCTCATTCACCAGTGTTACTGCCTCTTCACCATGAAGCTGTTCCAGACCAGCGCCATCGAAGATGTATTGTAACTTGGCATCATAAGCTTTTAGCACCAAACCAGTAAGGCCACGCAGTTTCCAAGGACCTTCGTCCAAAGGGATGTCTTCTGTAAACCAAGCGTTCCACTGGCGCCCCTTAAAACGGGTCTTCGCCATCTGACACTGATAGCCGAGAATCTCCTGTGTGCTATCGGGCACCATCTCCCACTCAGGGACTTCCATGGGTTCTTCCGTTTGATACTTGTCACTACCCACCTTGTCGAGTAGAAGTGTCTTTCCCTCTGCAGGGTAGTTCTTGTATAACTCCCAACCAATGGAACCGCCCTTGGGCACTTTTGTCAGATCAAAACCACCACCAGACTTATACATATTCTTCAGCATTTCCTGACGGATAACCATCGACTGACTGTAAAACCTTGAGACACCGTTCTGTCCGATGTCCAGTCGCATATCGTCATCGCGGTATCTGTATGGTATATTTGTCGTATCATTTACAGACTTGGTCTTGTAAGTTATCCGATAAGCCACCTGGCCTATGGTCAGGGTATCGGCTTTTTCCTTCTTTGCATTAGCAGTCAGAGTTAGCACAGCTAATACGAGTGAGATTATGAGTCTTTTCATTTTTTCTTGATTGTGATGACAATGACTCCGTTCTTGGCCTTCTCTCCATACTTCTCGATGGCAACCTTAGATTTCAGCACTTCCATGTGCTCGATAGTCTTCGGATCGATTTCCTTCAGTTTGGCTCCATCAATGGGTTTGCCATCAACCACAACATAGGGTTCTTTTTCTGCTTCATCGCCGACGACAACGGTTTCAACTGACTGTTGGACTCTTTTAGTTTTGTCAATTTTCACGGTGCCAGAATACTGACGAGCATCGTCATTATTTCCTTGCAGACGGAAGGTGATAGGAATGGTGTATTTCACGCGCATCTGCTCGCCATTCTGTTTGCCAGGAATCCATTTCGGCATTTCATGGATGATACGCAGAGCCTCAGCATCAAGCAAGGGATCGATGGCCTTAACGACCTTCGCATTTGTGATGCTACCATCTTTCTCAACAACGATCGTTGCAATGACACGACCTTGAGTACCAGCCTTTTCAGCTTCAGCTGGATACTTCAAGCTTTTGTCGATATACTCAAACAAAGCACCAGGACCACCAGGGAACTGAGGCATCTCATTGACGACATCGTATACTTTGCCTGTATCAGTTTTCTTCAGACGCACGATGCAGTCTTTCTTATCAGCGGTCAACTTGGCTACACCTATCTGTTCTGAGTCATAGCCAACGTATGAGAACAGCAGGGCATCGCCTGTTGAGGTGTCAAGTTCGAACTTGCCATCGAAATCGGTGACCGTTCCTTTCTTAGAACCAACAATCTGAACTAAAGCACCAACAATCGGAGTTGAACTGTCGTCATAGACGATTCCTTGAACGGTAACAGGTTTATCTTCGAAGTTCTCTGAACCATCGCCAAAAGCAACGGTATGCACACCACCTTTAGCAACCAGTTCTTTAGTAATCTTCACATCTTTCACTTTGTCGATGAGCGTAAAGCGGACAGTAGAACCAACAGGTGCGTTGACAGAGACCTCGCCCTTATTGGCAGTTTCTGCCTTCATAATGGTCGTTCCATGATTGATCACTTCTACTGGTACACCTTCAACAGGAGCGTTTTCAGGCCAAAATACCACACGGAAAGAAATGGTGCTCGATTCTTCCACATTCATTGCTTCTGGCTGAGCCTCAGCTACCATCTTTTCTTCAATAATAGAAGACGTTTCTTCAGCATCGGTATAAATTACATCCTGCACTTTCTCGGCGTTCACAACAAGGGCTAAGCCCACGATGGGAACGAGGGCAAGGAGTTTCAATATACTGTTTCGATTTGATTTGGGTTTCATAATCATTGTTACGCGTTTTTTGAGGGCACTGTTGGAAATGCCGTTGGCCAGAGAGTACCCGCTCTGTCCAGCAGCCTTACGGATTAAAAGCTGTAGATACTGAATGTCATTGAATCCGTGAGAGATCACCTGCTGGTCAGCCTCATACTCGTGGATGGTGCGCAGGTCGGCGCGGAGCATCCACATCGCGGGGTTGAACCATTGCAGGGCAGTGAGCAGTTCCACCAGGAGCACGTCGACAGAGTGATGCATCTGGAGGTGTCCCAGTTCATGTGTCAGGAGGGCTGAGGTGCCTTCCTCAAAGTCCTGATGATTCAGGAATACTGTTTTCCACCAACTGAAAGGTGTCTTGGCCTTGTCGCAGACGGCAATCTGACTTCCATCCGCCAAGGGATGGATCTCGCTCTCGGCTTTCATCTTGTGCAGCCGCCATAGCGACAACAGCATCTTCGACAGCACCACCACGACACCTATTATATATATAAAGGTCAGAGGCAGTTGCCAGTTGAAGGGCTTTTCTGTCTCAGGGGCGACAGTCACAGACGAGGCCTCTGATAAGATGGGCAGATCATCCATCGGCAGAGCCGTTGTCATCGTGTCTGTCGCTGCAGGAGCCACTTCTATCGTCTGGTGAATCGTGATGACGCAAAGCGGCAATACAAACGAGGCGACAGCCGTTGACAGCAGTACGATACGGTTCAGCCGATGCCAGGTCTCGTTGGCTACCAGCAGTCGCCAGAAGATATAGAACACGGCTATCAGCACAGCCACTTTCAGCTCATAGGTGAGAAACAGGGTCATCATTGTTTGGATTCTTTGTATGCTTCAACTTGGGAAATCAGGTCGCGCAGTTCGTCGACGGACAGCTTTTCTTCTTTCAGGAACGTCGAGACGATGCCTTTATAAGAGTCTTGGATGTAGTCGTCAACCAGACGGAAGATGTTTCTCTTCGCGTAGTCCTGCTCAGAGATGAGAGCATGATATTGGTAGGTAGAGCCATACTGCTTATGACCTATATAGCCCTCATGCTCCAGTCGGCGCACGATGGTTGACAGCGTGTTGAAATGCGGACGCGGCTCTTCATAGTGCTCGAGCAGTTCCCTGACGAACATGGGCCCGTGCTGCCAGAACAGCTCCATCACTTCCCGTTCTTTATTCGTTAGTTTCTTCATCTTTTCTTTGTTTGTCAGTTTAACATCAATGACGGTTTCAGTATCTGGAGGCAAAGGTAACTAAAAAAACAGATGCACGCAACTATTTCTTGTAGTTGCATGCTTTCCTTAAACTCTTTAAATAGTTGTTCACCCCGCTTAACAGAAGCCGGATTTGCTAATAAATCCCAAAAACGTCTCCCAGAATCGTGATATGTGGGAGAATTTGCTTAACTTCGCGGCGAAATTTGGATATTCAACATCAAAACAATGAAAAGAATCATGACCAACAGCCTTCAGGGAAGGACATGTGGAAGCCTGAGAAAATGGTGCCTCATACTGATGACAGCCGGTTTGACGGTATCGGCTACGGCACAGGAGAAATATGAGCAGGGCAAGCCCAACGACGACAACTACCGCTACCTGGACGAGTACAAGGCGCTGAAAGAGTATATTGACTACTCAAAGTATCCCAACTTCAAGCTGGGTGCAGGTACGACTGTGGATGAGTATCTCAAGAAAACGACGGTCTATAAGATGACCAATGCCAACTTCACCGAGACGGTGGCAGGCAACGCCATGAAGATGGGAAGCGTGGTGGATGGCAACGGTAACATGAATTTCACGAAGGTGAAGAACTATGTGAAAGCAGCCACAGAGGCAGGTATTAACGTCTATGGACACACCCTCGCCTGGCACTCGCAGCAGCCCATCGGCTGGTTGACGAAGCTCATTGCCGACAAGCCGGACCCCAACGGCGGCGAAGCTTATTCGGTGGTGGCCAGCAAGGATTTCCGTACCTCTCAGACCGTGGGCTGGAAATCGTCGGAATCGGAATACGGATATACGCTTAAGTTCGATAAGACTAACGGTCTGAATATTCATACGACGAAGAAATGCACGAACTCGTGGGATGTGCAGTTCCTGGCGATGGAAAACATCCAGATCGAAAAGGGCAAGACCTACAAGATGACGATGACGGTCAAAGGCTCGCAGAACGGTAAACTTCACAGTAAGTTGGGCGACTGGAGCAGTGGCGAATACCCCGATATTCCTTTTACTACGGAGTGGCAGGACGTTGAGGTCAGCTACAAGGGTGTTGTGGAGAGCAGTTTCTTCATGCTCCAGTGTGGCGACTTCGTAGGAGATATCTATGTCAGGGAGATTAAGTTTGAGGGCTATAAGGGACAGACTGTGCCACAGACAGATGAGGAGCGTCACGACACCCTCGTCTATGCGATGGACAAATGGATCAAGGGTATGATGGAGGCCTGCGACGGTAAGGTCAAGGCTTTTGATCTCGTCAACGAGGCCATCTCGGGTGGCGGTAATGACGGCGAAGGCAACTACGTGTTGCAGAGCTCGAAGCAAGATAACAGCGGCTCCTGGGACGTCGGCGGCAGCGCTTTCTTCTGGCAGGACTACATGGGCGACCTGGAATATGTGCGTCAGGCCTGTCGCCTGGCCCGTAAGTATGGCCCTGAGGACATCAAGTTGTTCATCAACGACTACAATCTCGAGTCTGACTGGGACGGCAACAAGAAGGTGAAGTCGCTCGTGAACTGGATCAAGAAGTGGGAGGCCGATGGTGTGACCCACATCGACGGTATCGGCACGCAGATGCATATCAGCTGCTTCGAAGACGACAATACGCTGAAGAGTATCAAGTCGCACATCACCACGATGTTTGAAGTGATTGCCAAGAGCGGAAAGCTCTGCCGCGTTTCGGAAATGGATATGGGCTATGTGCGAGGGAAGAACAACAGATGGGGCTCCTCTGTCAAGACCGACCAGCTGACCGAGGCCGAGCATAAGAAGATGGCCGACTTCTACGAGTGGATCATCAAGGAGTACTTCCGACTGATTCCACCTGAACAGCAGTGGGGCATCTGCCAGTGGTGTACTACCGATGCACCTTCAAACAGCGGATGGCGCGGGGGCGAACCTGTGGGCATCTGGGATCTCAACTACTACCGCAAGCATGCCTATGCCGGATTCGTGCGTGGACTGAATGGCGGTGAGCCCGCCGGTATCGGCAGCGTAGAGGCTGACCAGACGGTCGACACCTCAAAGGGCGTCTACAGTCTCAACGGTATGCGTATGAACACAACATTACTCGACGGGCTTCCTGCCGGCATCTACGTTGTGAATGGGAAGAAGGTCGTCATTTCTCGTCGTTAATTACCAGCAACATGAATTATCAGTTAGACTTGCACGGAGAGGCGCTCATGGAACAATACCATGAGCTTTATCCCGTTTACCAACGTTTGGCGCAGTTGGCCGAAGATGCGCTGCGCCAGGCTCTCAAAGAGCAGCACGTGACAATCACGGTCATGGAGCACCGAGTGAAGACCGAAGCCTCGCTTGCAGGCAAACTGGAGTTGAAAGGTGCCAAATACCATTCCATCGCAGATGTGACCGATATTGTTGGCATCCGCGTGGTGACGTTCTATTCCAATGATGTGGACAAGGTCGCTGCCATCGTCAACGAGTGCTTCCAGGTGGATTGGAAACATTCCGTTGACAAGCGAAAGCTACACCGGTTAGACAGTTTCGGCTACAACTCGCTGCACTATATCTGCCGGCTGCCCAAGACGATTGTCGACGACCCCGACATGCCCCAGCTCAACGAGATCTCTTTCGAGATACAGATGCGCACCGCCCTGCAGCACGTGTGGAGTACCCTCGACCACGACACCGCCTACAAGGGTAATGTGACGATTCCCCGCGAGTATCAGCGGCAGTTTAAGCGCCTGGCGGGTATGTTGGAGCTGATCGACGATGAGTTCAGTCGCCTGCGTAACGTCCTGACCGAATACCGTCGGCAGATGCTGGCTTTGGAGGCTTCGGGTCAGCTCGACGAGGTCGATCTCAATGCCGAAACGTTCCGCCGTTATCTCGAGATGCACCCCTTTGCCCGTCTGAACGAGCGTATCGCTGCCATCAATCAGGCCGAGCTGTACCCCGTGCCGATGATGCCCTTCTTCCGAGTGCTCCAGAAACTGGGCTTTGAGACGCTGGGCGATGTGAACCGTCTGATCGAGGAGTACAGCGACGATGCTTATCGGCTGGCCATCTCTCAGTTGGGTACTACCGACCTCGACATCCTCTCAGAGAACATCGGTGTGCAGAACCTCTGTTTCGTCTATGTGCTGAAGCGTGGCGGTGGTCCTGCCGAACTCTGTCAGATATACGACTGGCTCAACGGCTACGACTCCAGTAACATGGAGCTCGCCAAGGAACTGTTCTTGCAGGCCCAAAAGATTACGCCAGACTGAAATAAAAAAGGAATCGCCAAGTGCTTTACTATAAGCTACTTAGCGATTTCTTCTGTTGGGGTACTCGGACTCGAACCAAGAATGACAGGACCAGAATCTGTAGTGTTACCATTACACCATACCCCAATGTCAATTGCCAATCAGAACACCCTTGTTCCGTTTTGCGGGTGCAAAGGTACTACTTTTTCTGGAATCACCAAAACTTTTCGGATGTTTTTTTAATTAAATACCCAATTTTTCCTAATTTATTTTGCATTTCGCATGATTTACAGTACCTTTGCAGACTAAATATAAATATAATATGAGTGAACTCGTCAAGACGATTATAGAAGCCATTCAGGAAAAGAAGGGCGAACGTATTGTGGTAGCTGACCTGACGAAGATTGGGGGCAGTATCAGCAGCTATTTTGTCATCTGCCAGGGCAATTCGACCACCCAGGTGGAGGCCATTGCCGATTCGGTGGGCGACCTGTGCCGTGAACGGCTCAAGGAGAAGCCTGCCCATGTGGTGGGTCTGGAACATGCGCAATGGGTGGCTATGGACTATGGCGACGCTTTGGTCCACATCTTCCTGCCCGACGTGAGGGAGTATTACGATCTGGAACACCTCTGGGAGGATGCGGAAATCACAATAGTTGAAGATTAAGAAAAAGGATTATGGATAAGAATAAGATACAGAACAACGCAAACGGTCCGAAGATGAACATGCCGAAGTTCAATATGAACTGGATCTATGCCATCGCCATCCTGGCGCTGGGACTCTTGTATTTCTCAAGTGGCGGACCGGAGAACAGTAGTGTCAGCCGAACGGCATCATACTCCGACTTCAAGGCGATGATCGATCACGGCTATGCCTCGAAGATTGTGATCAACAAGACGCAGGGCATGCTGAAGATGTACGTGAAGCCGGAGCATATCCGGGACGTATTCAAGCAGAGTGCCAAGCAGACGGGGGCAGAACCCTATGTGGAGGTGGAGTTCGGCAGCATCGAACAGGTGGAAGAGTATATCAATAAGGCCAAGGAGGCGAAGACCTTCACTGGCGACTATACCTTTGAGAACAAGAAGGAGAACGACTTCCTGAACATGATCTTCTACAACGGATTCTTCATCCTGATGCTTGTCGCGGTTTGGATGTTTTTCTTCCGCCGTATGGGTGGAGGAGCCGGTATGGGCGGCGGTGTGTTCAACGTCGGCAAGTCGAAGGCAAAGATGTATGAGAAGGGCGGCGAACTGGGCATCACGTTCAAGGATGTGGCGGGTCAGGCTGGCGCCAAGCAGGAGATTCAGGAGATTGTGGACTTCCTGAAGAATCCGCAGAAGTACACGGAGTTGGGTGGAAAGATTCCCAAGGGTGCGCTGCTCGTAGGTCCTCCGGGTACAGGTAAGACGCTGCTGGCGAAGGCGGTGGCCGGAGAGGCTGGTGTGCCTTTCTTCTCGATGTCGGGCTCCGACTTCGTGGAGATGTTCGTCGGCGTGGGTGCCAGCCGTGTGAGAGACCTCTTCCAGCAGGCTAAGCAGAAGTCGCCGTGTATCATCTTCATCGATGAGATCGACGCTGTAGGCCGTGCCCGTTCGAAGAACCCTGCCATGGGAGGCAACGACGAGCGTGAGAACACGCTGAACGCCCTGTTGACGGAGATGGACGGCTTCGGAACGAACTCGGGTGTGATCATCCTCGCCGCTACGAACCGTGCCGATATGCTCGACTCTGCCCTGTTGCGTGCAGGACGTTTCGACCGTCAGATACATGTAGACCTGCCCGACCTCAACGAGCGTAAGGAAGTCTTTAAGGTACACCTGAAGCCCGTGAAGATCGACGATAGCGTGGATATTGACTTTCTGGCCCGCCAGACACCAGGTTTCTCTGGTGCCGACATCGCTAACGTCTGTAACGAAGCTGCCCTGATAGCTGCCCGTCATAACTCGCAGGCTGTGAAGAAGCAGGACTTCCTCGATGCCGTCGACCGTATCATCGGTGGTCTGGAGAAGAAGACGAAGGTGATGACGGAAAGTGAGAAGCGATCCATCGCCATCCATGAGGCTGGCCACGCTACGATATCGTGGTTCACGGAGTTTGCCAACCCGCTGGTCAAGGTCAGCATCGTGCCCCGTGGTCAGGCCCTTGGCGCAGCCTGGTATCTCCCTGAGGAGCGCGTGCTCCAGACGAAGGAGGCCATGCTCGACGAGATGTGCTCGCTGCTCGGAGGCCGTGCGGCTGAGGAATTGTTCGTGGGACATATCTCTACAGGAGCCATGAACGACCTGGAGCGCACCACGAAGCAGGCCTATGGTATGATTGCCTTTGCGGGTATGAGCGACAAGCTGCCTAATATCTGCTATTACAACAATGCCGAGTATCAGTTCCAGAAGCCTTACTCCGAGACAACGGCCAAGATCATGGACGACGAGGTGCTGCGGATGATCAATGAGCAGTACGAGCGTGCCAAGAAGATCCTTACAGACCACAAGGATGGTCATGCCCAGCTGGCTCAGCTGCTGATCGACCGCGAAGTGATCT
>Ga0247608_10003140_pt1 | contig 19611 bp, 15 predicted proteins | sample 176DNAGHGlowgp2_FD_193490 | JGI IMG/M metagenome (GOLD analysis project Ga0247608, IMG submission 193490) | Sheep rumen microbial communities from Palmerston North, Manawatu-Wanganui, New Zealand - 1766 DNA GHGlow gp2 | ecosystem: Host-associated > Mammals > Digestive system > Stomach > Rumen ...
TGTATAGCCCATGGCCTTCAGGGTCTCCTCGTGCTTTGCCTTGTGGGCAGCATACTTCTCTTCAAAGTTCTCAAGGATATCGCCCACGCGAAGTCCGGTACGTGCTATCTTGTCAGAATATGTAGGGCCGATACCCTTTCCGGTAGTACCCACCTTATTCTTACCCTTTGATGCCTCGATGGCAGCATCGAGCACACGGTGTGTAGGCATGATAAGATGTGCCTTCTTTGATATATGCAAGCGTGACTTCAGGTCATGTCCACTCTTTTCCAAATCCTTTGCTTCATCCATGAAAAGGTCAGGCGCAAGCACTACACCGTTGCCTATGATATTTACCTTGCCCCCCTGGAATATACCTGAAGGAATAGAGCGAAGCACATATTTCTCGCCATTAAACTCCAATGTGTGTCCTGCGTTTGGACCACCCTGGAAGCGTGCTATCACGTCATACTGTGGTGTGAGCACGTCAACTACTTTGCCTTTTCCTTCATCGCCCCACTGAAGACCGAGGAGCACATCTACTTTACCTGTCATAATGATGATATTTTTTATTTATGTTTATTCGCTATCTGTGGTCGCATAAGACAACCAACGTGCAAAGTTACTCATTTTTTTACGTTCTACCAAATTATTTCCTTATCATTAAAGGTATATTGACATTTTTTTATATTACGTTATTGTAATTATTTGTTTGATTGCAAACAAATTCGTAACTTTGCATCCAATTATTCTTTAAGCACTGACAAAAAATATCAATATCTAACAATAAAAATGAAAAAACTATTTTCTACTTTGACACTGATAGTCACATTGCTTATTATCAGTGTTGACAATTATGCTGCCGACATTGCCAGCGTCACGATTACTGGCTCGCAAGTGATGACATTTGGCGGCACCCCTAACAATGCTTTCTCTAATCCCTATAGTGTTACCATCACTGACAGCGAAGGCAATAACATTGCCGACAATGCTGACGGACTTACCGTCATTTGGGACATCGAGGGTTTCAAGACTTCTAACGATACCGAGGGACAATACTGCGACTCGTACGGTTCTTTCTCTGTCAATGGGCAGGACAAGCTCGCCACTACATTTGAGTTGTGCAACGTGCCGATGAATTTCTTCGGCCGCATGACGGCTACCGTTTCTTACGGTGGCAGCACCGCCAAGGGCGAACTGTACGTCGTGGCTCTGGGCAACAAGTCCGTTGCCTCTGGCCAATTGTTGCCTCTCGCAGGATATCCAAAGGATTTCAGCACTTATCCCAAAGCATTAGAAGGATACAACATACTGAAAGATACATACGGAGCAAATCACGATATTATTTTCGGTGGCTGGAGCGTATCGGGCAGCGACAATGGCATGAGCGGACAGCTGCTCAGCGATGCCGACGGCACCAAGTTCGTCAAGTTCTCTTCTACCACACCCAAGAAGTCACATATCATGACAAACGCCATGAGCGCCTTCTCTGGCCAGGTGCTGTATGTTGCAAAGTTGCGTTTCCCTACAGCTGGTGCTACGATGACGCTGACGGCAGGCTACCCTATGTGGCAGAGCAAGAGTAATTACTTCAACCCTGTCACCGTAAACTATGACGGCACCAACATTACCATTAACAACGTGAAACTTGAGAAAAACGGCAGTGCCGTCACTTTTGCAAAGAATACCTGGTACAATGTGGTCCTCTCTGCCGACAAGAGCACCGAGACCTGCTACTGCAACGTATATTCTACCGACGGAACGCTGCTTGGCTCCTCTCCCATAACGGCATGGGCTGACAGTTCCAGCCCTACTTTCTTCAGCATAGGCATGCAGAACAGCGCGGGCGCAGGCTCCGTTGACGTTGCTTCATGCGAGGCATACGTTCCTACCATCAATCCTGACAGCTACAGCCTGACTGCCGACAAGACCACTCTCTCTATCCCTAATGGCGAGACTGCCGTGCTGACCGCCGCAGTAAAAGACACCCGTGGCTATGAAATCACACAGAAAGCTACATGGAGCATAGTGGAGCCTGATATGCAGCAGTCTGTGACTATCACACCATCTGCCTCTGACTCACACATGGCTACCATCACACTGCCATCAACGGCAGAGGCTGGCACTGCAACCGTTCTGGTGAACATAGGTGGTGTGACCAAGACCATTCCGCTTACTCTCACCTCATCTGCTGAGAGCGTGAAGTTCACATCATCTACGACAAGCATCACCATTCCTTTGGAAACCGGTAGCAATGCCACCGCTACATATGCAGCTAGCGTTGTTGACGGTTCAGGTACGGACCTCGGTCGTAACGTAACGCTCAAGGCTTATGAAAAGGATGGCGTGACACCTCTCAACAACGCTAACATCACATTTGATGCACAGAGCGGCACACTCTCCGTCAATGCAGCGGTTCAGCCTACGCAGGTTGTGATAACAGCGACATCACAGAACAGCGACAACGAGTCTATTGCTAAGAGCATTATCGTGAACATACACGGTCTGACATTCGACTTCGGCTATACCACTGACAATGGCATTGCAGATGGCTACACCGCAGTAGGTACAAACACCACATACAATGATATTGACGGCTATGGCATAGCAAGCGGCACACCGACTGTCGGAGGAACAGCCTCTGCCACCGATGCCACAAAGGATTACCTCAGCGGCGGACTCACCTTCAACGTCAAGGTGCAGAAGGGTAGTTTCTATACCGTCAGCATAACATACTCTGGCACGCTCACGACTGGGTATGTCAGCACAGACCTTGCCGGCTACACTCTCGGCACACACACTGCCATGCAGACTGAGGAATATGCCATTCCTGCCACATGTGACTTCATAGACCTGTGCGTCACTGACACCATAGCGCAGATAAGCATCTCCAAGCAGTCGGCAAGACAGAAGCGCAGCAAACCTGTAATACATGATATCGGTGACTCTACAGCCGCAAACAATGGTTCATGGGCATATCGTTTAGCAAGCCTTACTAACGGCGGCAGTTATCAAGAACTGACAAACCTCTGTACATTCCAGAGTCAGGGTAGGGGAGGACAAAACCTTGCGACCTACTATACCAAAGGATATCTTGCCAACGTTCTGGCCACCATTTATCCTGGCGACATTGTGATTCTTGGCAACATGGGTACTAACGGCATGGGTAACACATTCGAGGCTGACGTCAACTATTATCTTGATGCCGTAGAGGCTCTTGGTGCAAAGGTCATCCTCAACAGCTACACTCCTCACGGCGCAGTGAGCAATTACGCAAGCGGCTATAACTCATCTACCGCTACCTTCGATTCTTACCGTCGCGACAGTTACGACAACGTGATACGCAGTATTGCTGCCCAGCGTGCAACAAGCGATGCCAATTACCTTGGCTTCGTGGAGATTGGCAAGAATGCCGATGCAATCTTCAATGCTTATGCAAAAGATTATGCAGCCAACAATTATGCCTCTGCCGATGCTGCCGCACAGGCCATCATCACTTGCTTCACTGACCACAACCACTACAGCAATGGAACTCTGGCTTGCGACCTGATGCTCAATGGCTACAAGACCACCACCACCAAGGGCATCGTACAGCAGCTTGTTGACATCCTGAGTGGTAACGCCACCTCTGCCGTTGCACCTGTCGCTACCGATGACTCTCAGATTACAAGTAGTGTTTTCGATATTCTCGGCCGCAAGGTAAACGGACCTAAGAACATCACTTCTGTCAATCATGGCAATTTTTACAACGGATTGTATATCATCAACGGCAAGAAATACCTTATAAGATAAAAGAACGGTAAAGTAAGCGTGTCTTATCACCATATCGGTGATAAGACACGCTTTTTTGTATAACTACGCTGATTTTACGCTTTGCTATAATTACAGGCAGTTTCGTGACACTTTGATTTTCCGGACCTCAATTTCCTTGCGACAAAATCCATCGACGGGAAATTATTTTGAAAATCTAGCAAAATTACAATGCTTGTAACTTACTGATAATCAGTAATAGGATTTTTCGGAAATTGTAAAAGCTATCGTTTTAGGTTGTAAAAGCTATCATATTACCTTGTAAAAGCTATCAAATTACATCGCAAAAGCTATCAAATTACATTGTCCGAGTTGGTAAAATACGGTTGATTTTACCAACCCGGACAATTTTTTTTACCAGCTTTAGCATTTTGAGAGCTATTTTCCTCCTCCCTTTTCTCTATTTTGCATCGTGAAGCCGAGTGTCCTGAAAAATCAAAGTGTAAGCAAACCCGCCTGTTTTGTGACAAAGTGATTGTTTGCCTTATGCTCCTTCGGAGCAGAAATCCTAAATAATCCATAAAAGAATCTCAAGCTCTTACGAGCCAGAAATCTCACCTTTTACATTTCTGAGCCGACAGGCTCCAAAGATTTTCTAAAAGATTTTCAAAAGATTTCTGCTCCACAGGAGCATGGAAAAACATAAAAGCCAGTCACACCATCAATAGGTGCAACTGGCTTTATTTCTTCTGTGTGAATACTATTTTCTTTATTATGACGTTTATTATATAGTGAGAATTCGGTACACCGGATTATACAAACAAATACTTATAACTATGCGAATAAATAAACATTTAAATCCATTCATATATATATTATTAGGAATTGTATTAGAGGGCTTAGTTTCCTTTATAGCTAATATGTATATGCAATATAATCGCGAAAATGAAATGCAGATTCAAGAGTTCGCAAATCTGCCTTCGCTTGAAGAAGTAGAGAAAAGGATTGATGAGATTAGACAGGTGGATACAATCAAAACCTTGTCATACATAAGTTGTGAAGAAAGATAATTTGACTATTATAAAGACGAAGAAGGTTTTGTACCCCAATCTGGTTTTATTCCAGATGAGAGTACGGCAGTCCGTGTATGCATGCCTATATTACAAAAGATATATGGTAATGACGTATTTGACGATATGCCTATAAGCATTTGCTTGTCGTCGAATGGCATTTGGAAATTGAATGGTCATGTCAAATATGGTTCATGTGGAGGTTCGTTTTATATGGAAATAGACAAAAAGTCAGGTAAAGTGCTTAAAGTTTTGCAAGGAAAATAATAAGAATCATACAACGATGTAGGCTCGCTTGTAAGTGATGACAGCCGAGGTACAGCACTGATAGAATATGACGATACGAACAACCCTAAACTTTTCTTGCAAACGGGAACTCACCCCCCAAGGATTTTGCATTATAAGGTGGGGGTTCTATAAATTACCACCGTAATGTTATACTTAAAGTGTGGTTTGACGTTTTGCCATCTCTTTTTACAATTTAACTGCTGGTTTTACCCTGAATGATACCAAAGAAAGAGCCGTCTGACACTCTATTTCGATTTTTCAGACGACTCTTTTTATTTAACATCAGTTTTGCGAGGTGCAAACATAAATGCGATGGTCTTTTCTCTTTTCTCTTTTTTCTTATCTGAAAGTCAAAAAAACTTTTTCCACAAAAAACGATTTACTTTTTTGTGATATAGTATTTCAGTTTGCCTTTGAGCTTATTGTCTTTTACTGTCAGTATGATGCGATACATGTGGTTACCCCACATCTGTTGCAAGACGGGGTCAAGCAGGGTGCTGATGTCTTCTGACTGGGCGGTCAGTTGCTTGTCATCATATACTATGCGGTAATCACCGAGCTTGATGATGCCGTTATTGTCAATCTGTGGTGCGGTGAGTGTCATGAGCATCAGTTGCGTGGGGGCCTCGTAGGTGTCGAGGCTATAGTCCTCTGTAACTTCCACGCGTTTGCCGTTGCCTGTCTTTACGGTGCGCCTCCAGTAGTTTACCTTGGCTTCCTTAGGGTATGCCTTGCTGATGTCGAGTGTCAGCTGACCGGGTTTATGGCTGATGACCTGTGCGGCATACTGCTTGCCGTCATGCTGGCTGACGCCGTTGATGCGTGGCAGGTTGTGGTAGTCGCTCTGCATGGTCCATATCTCATAGCGCTGCTTGGAGAACGTCTTTGAGGTATAGGCACCGACTCCTGGATCTATCAGCAGAGGCTCATTGTCGGGATAGACGATGAACGAGCCTACATCGTTGTGGTTGTGGCTCTCGCCGTTGTTGCCGCCCTTCATGGCAACGAAAGGCTCTCGGGCAGTCATTATCTGCAGGTCTGGCAGCCATACGTTTCTCAGTTCCGGTTCACGTGGAGTCTCCTTCAGAAAACTCTGAATGTGTTGCAGGAAGATGAGTTCACGAGCCAGTGACGGCCAGTTTCCGCTCTTGTCATAAAGACGGGCAGGGTGGGTGAGTATGTCGCTCTGCTTGCCGACGTATGCGGCATACTGACGCATGGTCTTGTCGCCTGTATATAGTCCGAAGGGGTATGCGATGTTGATGTTGAGCATGGCATGGTTGCCGTGAGCGTCAGCGAAGTTGACGGCATAGTCGTGCCCAATATACATCTTGTATATATAGGCCTCCATATTCTTCAGTTTCACATTGCCGTCAGTCTGTTTCAGGAGATAGAGTGTCTCGAAGAGTGATGCTGCGGCACGGTCCCAGTAGTGAGGACCCTCATCGCAACCGCCATCATCGGGATAGAGGTCGGTGAATGCCTGGCAGGCCTTCTGTATCTGACCTATGGCCTCGCTCTTTCTGTTCTCGTCATGTTCGCAAAACATTACGCATGCCAGCCAGTTGGAGCATATCCAAGGGTTCCAGTTCATGCCAGCCTTCTTCCACCAATAGTTGGTCTTTACCGCAGGTTGCAGTATGCGGCGTGCTATCTCATCGTCTATGCGGCGTGTTATCAATGGTGAGAAGCTGTCCAGTTCCTTTCCCATCATATAACGTGTCCATGCTATGAGTGACGCCGTCTCAGCATTGAAGAGGTCAACGGTCTGGTCTTCTGTGCGCGGCACTTCTGTCTTGTAGTGAGCAGGCAATCCCCACCATGTCTCTTCCAGGGTGCTTTGCAGACCGTTGATGATGTCAGGCAGGAACCTGCGCTTGCCCTCAATGACTTCAGCCAGAACCAAGGCTGCCAGCTGACGGCGTTTCTCAAATAGCAGTCCTTCATAATTAGTGCGGTTGCCGGTCTTCTTGAACTCCGCAAAGGTAGCCGCAGGGAGACTGTGCCACTCCTTGCCCTTATACTGTTCGCCAAAACCGATGTAGTCCTTGCGCATGCTTTCAGGCACGGAGTCGCGCCAGAAAGTGTCGCCCCAGCGAGGCTGTGCAAAGATGTTAGTTGTCAGTATAAGAAAAAATATGGTTGTGATAGATCTCTGTCTCATAAATTATGAAGTGTTCTGACTGTATGGTCGTGTTATGCAAGTGTTCCCTTGAAGTCCATATAGGACTGCTTGTCGTCGGCGATGTTTGCGACGACGAGGAAAGTGCCGTCTTCCTTAGCCGTGGCATTGACGGTGATGACGACCTCCGGGCATACGGTAGGTGTAGCTATGGCTGTCAGGCGGCATTGCTTAATGGCCTTGATGCGCAGGTCGCGACCTGTGAGCATCATGGCACACTCCTTGATGGTCTCAATGTTGCAGACGCCCGGACATACCGGGTCGCCGGGGAAGTGACCGTCATATACGTTACAGTCGGGCAGTATGGCAACGGTATATTTGCCGTTGTCACCGTCTTTTTCCTCTTTCAGTATCTTGTAGAATTTATCTTTTAGCAGCATGGTTATTTCTTTACAAAGATTTTCATAGTGGTGTCGGCATAGACCTCATCGTTGACTTTCGTCTCACCACGTATAATGGTAATGCCTTCCACCTCTGGGCCCATGGTGATGGTGGTAGTCAGTACGTCGCCAACCTTAGGGCGGTTATACAGATGGAAGTTCTTTACCTCTCCGATATATCCCACTGGTGGCTCTGTGGCTCCGGAACTGATAGCGTTATGGCCAGCGAAAGCAGAGGCAGACTGTGCTATGTGTTCTATGAGTCCGGGCTCAGCCATCAGTCCGTCTTCGTCAATGAAAAAGTTGTCATTGCGCACGGTGAGCTGGCATGTAGCCTCGTCTCCATTAACGCACAACAGCTCGTCAACCATCATGATTGGCGAGCGTTGCGGTATGAGTTTCTTTATATCCATTTTTTTGAACAAATGCAAAACATATAATGCATAATTCAGAATTAGCCGTAACGAATAGTATGTCTAATTATGAATTATGCATTATGAATTATGAATTAGCCTTATGCGTGAGCCTCAATATAGTCATACAGGTCATTGAATGTCTGTATCTTTGGAAGATCCTCTGCAGGAATCTTCACTCTATACTCTGTCTGGATTATAGCGACGAGGTCAACAAGTGACAGGCTATCAAGAGCAAGGGTGTTTTTGATGCTTGCATCAGGGGTGAGAGTGCTTTCTTCTACCTCAAATTCCTCTGCAAGTACAGAGTTTACTTTTGCAATGATTTCTTCGCGTGTCATAAATTAATATTTTTTGATTTGTAATTAAAGATTCTTTATTATTAATGTAGAGTTCGTTCCGCCAAAACCGAATGAGTTGGTAAGGAACATATCAAAGTTGGCAGACTTTGTCTCTGGTATGATGTTGATACAAGAGGTCTCCTCGTCTGGCTCGCTGAAGTTGATGTTGCCGGCAATGAAGCCGTTCTTCATCATCAGCATAGAGTAGATGGTCTCTGCAGCACCAGCAGCCCACATCTCATGTCCGGTCTGTGACTTTGTAGATGTTACAGGAACCTTGTAGTCTCCGAATATCTGTGCTATTGCCATAGCCTCGCGTCCGTCACCTGCATGTGTAGATGTGGCATGTGCGTTGATGTATCCAATCTGCTTAGGGTCTATGCCGCCGTTCTTCAGTGCGAGCTCGAGAGAGCGGGCAGGACCTGCTACGTTTGGTGTAGAGATATGGTCGCCGTTGCCTGAGAATCCCCAGCCTACAACCTCTGCGAGTATCGGTGCACCGCGCTTTACTGCATGCTCATAGCTCTCAAGTATTACGGTTGCGGCGCCACCACCAGGAACGAGTCCGTCACGGTTCTTGTCGAATGGACGTGATGCTTTTGTAGGCTCATCCTCACGTGTAGAGAATGCCTGTATGCCGTCGAATGATGCAATAGAGTACATGTTAGCCTCCTGTGCGCCACCACAGATTATGCAGTCCTGCAAACCGTTCTTAATCAGCAGGTATGCATTGCCTATAGCGAGAGAACTAGAAGCACAAGCTGCAGATGACGTGAGGTTAATGCCACGTAATTTGAACAGACAGGCAAGGTTCATAGTCACGGTAGAGTTCATTGACTGGAAAATAGCACCAGAGCCACATGCGCTGGTATCCTTGAACTCACGGAACTTATCAAGCGCTTTCATCGTTGCCTCGGCAACAGAGTCATTACCGTAGATAATACCTACCTCATGGCTGTCAAGGAAGTCTTGGTCTATTTTGGCTGCCTCAAGGGCGTCTTTTGTTGCCATATATGCGTACTGAGCCTCTTCTGGCATGAACTGACGCATGTTGCGTGCTATGAAAGGCTTTAGGTTAGGCATAGGCACATTGGCGCAGAGTGCAGAACGAAAACCTGCGTCTTTGCGCTCCTGTGAGAAAATTATTCCACTCTTGCCCTCAAAAAGAGACTGGCGGACATCGTCAAGTGTCTGTCCAAGGCATGACCAGATGCCCATTCCTGTTATTACTACTCTGTTCATATTCTTGATTATGAATTAATGCTTGTTAATTATGCATTATGAATTTCCTTCACCCAGCACCTACGACGTTTTACTGTCTTAGGGTTTAGGGGTTTCCATTGTGAAAGTTCGCGTATGTTGGTGTCAAGCTGTGGGTTGGTCTCACACCACTTTATGCCTTTTTTGTTGTATATCGGTATCAGGTGAGCAAACATAGCCGCGTTTACGCCCATACCCTGCATCTCTGGTTTTACGGCTATTATCATCAGCTGAGCCTTGTCCTGATGTCCAAACTTAAGAGCCTTGAGCAGGTGGAACCATCCGAATGGCAACAGTTTGCCTTTGCTCTTCTTTATTCCGTCAGAGATGTCGCGGCATGTTACTGCTACACCTACCAGTTGTCCTTTGTCATCCTCCATTACCGGAACCATGTCCATATCTACGAGAGGCAGGAATGTGTGTAACACGTTATCTGCCTGCTCTGGTGAGAACGGCGCGAAACCGTAAAGAGGAGTGTATGCCTCGTTAAGCAGTTGGAATATCTTTTGTCCGTAGCTTTCATACACCTCTTTTTTCGTGATTTCTATGGGGTGTACTCCAAACTCTTGCTTGCAGTAGTCGGCTACGCGTTTAAAGCGTGGCGGTACTTCTTCCGGAACTTGGAAGCGTATCTGCAGCCAGTCAGCAGCCTTTGTGAATCCCAGACGCTCCATGTGCTCTTTGTAGTATGGCGGATTCCAGAACTCCATGAAACAGCCGTCAAGCTCAAAATCTTCTATGAGCATACCCTCCTTGTCGAAGTCGGTGATGCCCATAGGACCCTGTATCTCTGTCATGCCGAGGTTTTTACCCCATTGCTCAACAGTGTTCAGGAGTTCGCTGGATACTTCAGGGTTGTCAACAAACTCTATGTGACAGAAGCGTACGATCTTCTTGTTCCATGTTTCGTTTGACTTATGGCTGATGATACCAGTGATGCGTCCTACGCAACTGTTGCCGTCGTATGCCACAAATGGTTGTACGTCAGCAAATTGTAGGCTGCTGTTTTTCTTGGGGTTAAAGAAGTCACGAATATCAGTATCCATGTCTGGTACGTATTGCTTGTGGTTTTTGTATAGCGTACGTGGCAGAGAGATAAAATCATTCATCTCTTTTTTTGTTTCTGCTTTTTTTACAAGAATACTCATTTCGTTATTATTTTTTATTCTCCTTTTAAAATGCAAAATTACGAAAAATTTTTCATATCTGCAAGTTTTCCATAAAAACTATTCTTTTTTTGTTGTTCAGATGTTCTTTATTGCGAAAAAGATGTTTAAAATACCTTTGTAAACGTGAGTTCGACGAAATGGAATAGAAGCATAGCCTATGAATAATTCGATGCGTTTCGTGAATACTATGCATGTTTTTGATGGAATAGACATAAGGTGGGTTCTATAAATTACCACCGTAATGTTATACTTAAAGTGTGGATTGACGTTTTGCCATCTTTTTGTTTTCTTTTGGTGCAAGCTGTTAGCTTCTGCGGTCACATAGCCCGCAATGGTCAATGGTCTTTACACCCCCTCCGCTTCGCTTCTCCCCCGTTTCGCGGGGGAGCGCAACCCTTATCAGCTAACATTTTTGCCCTCAACGCTAGACCTTTGGTCGCTTCTTTGCGTGCAAAGCGAACAAGTTCGAGCGGTCAGAGCAAGAATAAGTTCAAAAATCTGACAGAGGGAATTATTAGAACCCACCTAAAGAGAGGACATCATAATTGTTGTGAAAGGAATGCATATTCTTTGTCGAAGCATAGGGTCTTTAAAGTAAATTCAGTGAAATTACTCTGCAAATTCAGTGAAATTACTCTGCAAATTCAGTGAAATTATTTTGAATATGCTTTGCTATTACTATGAAATATGATAGGTGGCGGGTGAAGTTTCGGTTGGTCAGTGAGAGTATATACAAAATAAAACGATGGTTTTAACATTGTTAAAACCATCGTCCTGTTTGTTTTTCGGTGGAAATAATAGAAGCTGCTTTTATAAGATTCTATCTTTCGCTATAGTCCTAAATGTCGTATTTCAGATATTTAATAATGTATGTCTTTATGCAGCTGCTGCTGCGTGCAATGCATTGTATATGCAGCTTGCTACGCCAAAGAGCAGTACGCCGGCTGTACAAACAGCAAGGGTGAGTTTAGTGTTGCAATCCATCTTGAATGTAGGCAGCGCTTCACTATCGTTGTTGATATACATAGCCTTGACGATAAGCAGATAGTAGTAAAGTGACACTACTGTATTTACCAATGCAATGAAGACAATGCAGTATGGCAAGAAGGTGTAACGTCCGTCAACTGCAGCAAGGAAGACAAAGAACTTAGAGAACATTCCTGCAAATGGTGGGATGCCACCAAGTGAGAAGAGTGACAATGTCATAAGGAATGCCATCTTCGGGTTGTTCTTATACATACCATTGTAGGCTTCCATGTCTGTGCGACCGTTATTTGCGTTTTCAACAGATGCAATGATAGTGAATACAGCCATGTTAGCTGCAATATAGATCAGCACGTAGTACATCAGGGCAGTAATGCTCATTACATAGTTTCCACCTATAGCCACAAGCATGATATAACCTGCCTGAGAGATAGAAGAGAATGCCATGAAGCGCTTCAGTTCTGTCTGACGTATTGCCATGAGGTTTGCTATGGTAATAGAGAGCACTACAAGTATCATCATCGTGATAGTCCAGTAAGGCATAATGGCGATGAATACCTTGTAGAGGAGAGTAACCAATGTGAACGCTGCTGCACCCTTTGATATAACACTGAGGTAACCTGTTACGGTTGTTGGAGCTCCCTGATAGGTATCTGCTGTCCAGAAATGGAATGGTACGAGTGAGATCTTGAAGCCGAGACCGGCAATAAAGAATACCATACCCATGATAATCATAGGTGTCTTAGATATTACTTTTGAAAAGTCTTCAAAATAGAGTGTACCTGTTGCACCATAGAGGAATGAAATACCATAGAGCATGACACCTGATGAGAACGTTGCAGTAAGGATGAACTTTGCTGCTGCCTCTGCAGAGTCGTTTCTCCATTTATCGAGTGCTACCATGCAACCCATAGGTACGGATGCCATCTCAAGACCGAGGAAGAACATAAGGAAGTCACCTGCAGACATCATCATGAACATACCAAGCAGGGTAGAGATGGTCAGCATGTAGAATTCACCTTCTGTCAGTTTTGCATCTGTATTGGTAAGCCAGTTGCGTGCCTGCATGACAACGATGAGTGTACCAAACGTCAGTATTGACTTCATCATGTTTGCAGCAGGAGTTGCATTATACATACCTCCGAACAGATTTGCACCTTCTGAACCACCTAAAGGAGTAAAACTGATGATCAACTGTGCAAGAAGCAGTATGCATACGAGTGGGTTGAACCACTTGCGCTCTGTCTGCTTGCTTGAGCAGAAATCTGCTATGAATACAATTACCAATATAGCCATGAGCATGGCTTCTGGTATCATATATAGAAATTGACTGTAATTCATTTTTTTATGGATTATGGATTATGGACTATGGATTAAAGTTTATTTCTTGGGAAAACTTATTCCTTCATCCTTTCTACTTTCTTCCAATTAGAGTGCGGCGAGGTTCTGTAATATCGGAGCAACACCATTCTCGATCACGTGACTTGCCCAGATAGGGAAAGATCCGAGTCCTGCCACACAGGCTATGAGGCAACATACAGCGAACTTCTCGTCCCATGTAGCGTCAGTCAGTTCCTCATAGTGTGGATTGGTAACCTTGCCATAAAGAATGAAGCCAACGGTACGTAGTATGTAAACCGCAGTCACAACGATAGATGTACATGCAATGATTGTGCAGCAACGATGGAATGTGTCTGCATTTTCAAACGAACCTACAAAGATGGTCATCTCAGCAATGAATCCAGAGAAACCTGGCAGACCGAGGTTTGCAAGACCTGCTATAACGTATCCAACAGAGAGGAATGGCATAATCTTCATGAGTCCTCCGAGTTCACGGATGTCACGTGTGTGGGTTCTGCCGTATATCATACCGATGAGTGCGAAGAAGAGTGCTGTCATCAATCCGTGAGAGAGCATCTGCAGAATAGCACCAGTGCATGATACCTTTGTCATCATCAGCAAGGCAAAGAGTACGAGTCCGCAGTGTGACACGGAAGAATATGCGTTGATAAACTTCAGGTCGGTCTGCACACATGCAGAGAATGCACCATATACAACTGAGCATGTTGTGAGGATAAGGAATATCCATGCGAGCTCATTGGTAGCCTGTGGCAACAGGAACATTGCTATGCGGAAACATCCGTAGCCACCCAGTTTCATCAATACACCAGCGTGTAACATTGATACTGATGTAGGTGCACAGCCGTGACCGATAGGAGACCATGTGTGGAATGGGAACAAAGCACCCAAGACACCAAAGCCGATGAAGACGAATGGGAACAGTGCCTTCTGAATTGCAACAGGAATCATCATTGCACCGTTTGTCTGATGTGCGATGTCAAGGATGTTCATTGTCTGGGCACCGCTGAAGAAGTATATGCCGACCAATCCGATGATGATCAGGGCAGAACCACCCATAAGCATCAAGGTCAGCTTCATTGCTGCGTACTCCTTCTTGCCTGAGCCCCAGTAACCGATAAGGAGATACATAGGAATCAAGGCAACCTCATAGAACATGAACATAGTGAACATGTCAATAGAGATGAAGAAGCCATACACACCTGTTGACAACAAGGTGAACCACATAAAGAACTCCTTGGTGAGTGGCTGCAGTTTCCATGAAGCGAATGTGCCGGTAAATACTATTATGCTTGAGAGCAGCAGCATCACAACACTGATGCCGTCAACACCTACAGCGTATGCTATGTTAAGTGGCGCAAACCAAACATGTGAATATGTGTATAGCATTTCAGCTGTGTTGCCTGCTGCACGCTGACCGATAAAGTCTATTGTGAGCCACACGCTGAGTGCTACGAGACAGGATGCGCCTGCCACCATCACGCCACGCACCTGATTGACGTTGCGTGCAGCCCATAGGCCTGCCAACATCAGTACAGGTATTATTACGAATAATGTTAATATACTCATCTTGTGAGAAAATTAATAATTAAAAATCAATTAATAATTTATAGACATATCAAGAATAATGTCAGAGCCACTGCACCGCAGATGAACCATGTAGCGTAGTCGCGTACATCGCCATCCTGTGTGGTACGTATGCTCTCGCCTCCGGCATTTGCGCCCCATGCGGTGAAGTCGATGAAGCCGTTGATTATGTGCTCATCAATCCATGCCACAGGAGTGGAAACGAAACGGAACAGTATCTTGTGTGTTACGAACTGGTAAACCTCGTCCATATAGAAGCGCTTGTAAGCCCAATGATGGAGACGTGGTGCAAGAGAGTACATCTTGTCTGCTATAGGTTGTGTTTCACCCTTGTAGATGTAAGTGGCAAGAGCGATAGAGCAAACTGCGATTACAGTTGAAGTGGCAGCGATTACAGGGTCGAAATGAATGGTGTAAGCTGTGCCGCTTGCTGTTACGAGTGAACCGAATGATGCCCAGTCCCATCCAAGGAATCCTCCGAGCGTGGTGAAGATACCTACGCCAACGGTTACGATGCTGAGGAATATGAGTGGGAATGTCATTGTCCAAGGTGCCTCGTGTGGAGTGTGGTGAGCATGAAGTTCCTTGTTCTCTGTACCCCAGAATATACCATAGTACAGACGGAACATATAGAATGCTGTCATAGCTGCTACGGCTGTCATCCACCATCCGCAGATAGGAGAGTATGCGAAGCATGCTGATATTATCTCATCCTTTGAACTGAATCCAGAGAAGAATGGGATACCTGCGATGGCAAGACAAGAGATAAGGAATGTAGCGTGGGTTATTGGCATGTACTTACGCAGACCACCCATTGTTGACATCTCGTTAGAGTGTACGGCATGTATGATACAACCTGCTCCGAGGAACAGACAAGCCTTGAACATAGCGTGGGTGAAGAGGTGGAACATTGATGCCATATAGCCTAATGAACCGTGATTGTCAATAACACCTTCTCCATGTTGTCCTGGCAGACATACGCCAAGCGCAACCATCATGAATGCAATCTGTGATATTGTAGAGAATGCCAGCACACGCTTGATGTCGCTTTGTGCACATGCTATCGCTGCAGCGTAGAAGGCAGTGAAAGCACCAACTACGACTACGATGGAAAGATGGTTTGGTGCGTAGTCTATCCACAGTGGGAACATACGTGCAATCTGGAACACACCAGCTACCACCATCGTAGCAGCATGGATGAGTGCAGATACAGGTGTTGGGCCTTCCATCGCATCTGGCAACCAGATGTGAAGTGGGAACATTGCAGACTTACCAGCACCACCGATGAACATCAGTACAAGAGCGGTAGGCAGTATTAAACCACCTGCAGCCCAAGCTTTGTCGGCATTACAGAGTGTGAATGTGTTTGCTGCGTCGCCGATAATCTCAGTACCTGTGAATGAGAAGTTGAATGAACCTGTGTAGAATCCAAAGATGAGGATACCAATAAGGAAGAACATATCGGCGAAGCGTGTCACTATAAACGCTTTCTTAGAAGCGTGGACAGCAGCCTGCAGTGGGTAGTAGAAGCCGATGAGCAGATAAGAGCTTACACCTACAAGCTCCCAGAACATATACATCTGGAAGATGTTGGTAGCTACTACCAGTCCCAACATTGAGAATGTGAAGAGTGAAAGGAAAGCGTAATAGCGCTGGAAACCTTTCTCTCCGTGCATATAGCCGAAAGAGTAGATATGTACCATCAGCGATACTGTTGAGATGACAATAAGCATCATGACCGCTATAGGGTCGAGCAGTATGCCGAGGTCGAAGTGAAGTGAACCGAGTGGCAACCATGTAGTGTTATAAGGTACTACAGTAGCGAAAGTGCCGTCAGCCAGACGATCCATGCTGAAATACTGGAAGGCCGTGATGTAGCTCAGTATTGTCACCAGCCCGAGTGAGCAGGTGCCTATGATACCGGCAGCCATGTGCGACCAGCCTTTCTTACCTCTGAAATAATCAGTCAAACCGATTATCAAGAATGAAAGCAGAGGTAGAAGAAGTATACCAATTGTATAACCGAATTCCATTGTTTTCTATTTTTGAAGGTTTAACCAATTATAATTTCATATTCTGTATGCTTGTCACAGAATCACTGTTGAAGTGACGGTAAGCATTGATGATTATTGCGATAGCCACTGCGCTCTCTGCTGCGCTTATGCCGATAGAGAACAGAGTGAAGAACATTCCCTCCATTGCTTCAGGATAGAGCAGACGGTTGAAAGCAGCGAAATTGATGTCAACGGCGTTGAGCACCAACTCTATGCAGACGAGCATCGCAATCATGTTGCGGCGTGTTACGAAACCGAATACGCCTATGAAGAATAGTATCGCGCTAAGCACGAAGAAACATTGTACTGGTACCATACTTATTTATCCTCCTTTTGATTACGTGAAACTACAAGTCCTCCGATGATGCACGCAAGGAGGAAGATTGATATGAACTCGAATGGAAGCACATACTGATACTTCTCTGAACCCATCAGGGTTGTGCCTATCTGTTCCATAGGAACCTCGACGTCCTGTACGGTACAGAACTTGTCAAAGAACTCTGACTTCAACTGTGCTGTGACGACTGTTGCCAGTCCTACTACAGCAACAAGTGCTGCGATGCCGAGTCTCTTGATGTCTAGTTTTTCCTTCAGGCCTTGCAGGCGGCGCTTTGAGATAAGCTGTATTGCGAAGATGTAAATCATCGTCATACCGCCGGCATAGATGCTAAGCTGTGCCGTACCGAGGAAAGTGTAGTCGAGTAGGAAATATATTCCAGCTATGGCGAAAAGCACGAACAACAATGCCGTTACGGCACGCATTATGCTTTTTGTCATAACAGAGAAGATAGCAGCGCAGATAATTATTGCAGCTATTATAGCGAATACGATTATATTTGCCATGATTATTATGCCTCCTCTTTTTTAGGTTCAACATTAGTGCCTTCTGCAGCCTTGTTTGCAGCTTCTGCCGCAGCTTTCTCTGCTGCTACCTTGGCGTTCTCAGCATACTGTGCCATTTCCTCTTCTGTAGGTGGAATGTTCAGGTGCTGCTTCAGAGCGTCACGGTTGAATACCGCGTTTTCAAAGTCTTTAACGAATTTGATGGCGCCGAAGTTGCAGGCGTTTACACAAAGTTGGCAGAACATGCAGTCGCCGAGGTCATACTGATAGTCGGTAAGGAGTTTCTTCTTCTTGCCGTCAGCAGTAGTTACCATCTGCGATACGATTTTTATACTGCCATTAGGACAAGCCTTCTCGCAGAGCGTACATGCTGTACACTTGTTCTTGCCGTTCTCATCATGAGGCATTACAAGTGTGCCGCGGTGACGCTCAGCAATATGCTGTGTCTTGCGGTTCTCGGGGTACTGTTCGGTTATCTTTGGTGTGACATACTCACCCATAGTGATATCCATACCCGTCAGCAGGGTTTTTATACCTGCTATGACACCGCCGAAATATGAATTGTTTTTTGCCATTGTCTTTTATCTTTCAATTTCAACGTTCAATTACTTGTCTTTCTTTATAGCGATGTCAACACCGACAAGTTTCTGTTCCTTTGCGAATGTGCTGCGGAACTTGATGGCACGTAATACTATCACAGCGAATATCACAGCTATGACAGCGGCAATAACTATACCTGAATATATAGAGCCAACCAAGTTGAATGATACGCATACGGTCATAAGCACAAGATTCAGTAATGCAAGAGGCATGAGGTATTTCCACTCAAGCTTCAGTATCTGGTCGATACGCAGACGTGGGAATGTCCACTTAATCCACATAAGGAGCCATACCATTGCAAAAGCCTTGCCCAGGAACCAAACGATACCAGGGATGTAGTCCATTACGGCGTCGAAACCTTCTATGCCGATATGTACAGGACACCAACCTCCGAGGAATACGAGTGTTGTCATACCTGCTACGATGAACAGGTTAAGGAACTCTGCCAGATAGTAGAAACCGAAGCCCATACCAGAATACTCAGTATGATATCCAGCGGTAAGCTCAGACTCAGCCTCTGCAAGGTCGAAAGGACCACGGTTAGCCTCCGCGTTACCTGCAATGAGGAATATGAGGAAAGCTATGATAGCAGGAATGTGTCCCTGGAAGATAAGCCATCCGAAAGGTCCCTGCTGTGCCTCCACGATGCCTGATACCTGCATGGTACCAGTCAGTATTGTCGCGGTGATAAGGCAAAGGCCGAGTGACATTTCGTATGAAATCATCTGTACGGCACCACGCATTGCTGATACGACACCGTACTTGTTGTTTGATGACCATCCTGCAAGGAATACGCCTATAACACCTATTGCACTGATAGCAGTGTAAAGGAATATGCCTACGTTAAAGTCAAGTACTATGGCACCTTTGTTCCAAGGAAGGAATGCGAATGCGCCGATAGAGCCCATGATTACGAGTATAGGAGCAAGTGCGTAGAGAAGTTTGTCGGCTTTGTCAACAAAGAAGATTTCTTTAATAAGCATCTTCAGTACGTCGGCAAACACCTGCAGCAGTCCCCATGGTCCTACACGCATAGGACCGAGGCGACACTGGAAGTATGCGCACACCTTACGCTCCATGAAGATAAGTGCGATGGCGAGCAGCGCATAGCCCACGATGATGAGCAAACCTACAAGCACACACTCTATGGTCAGCACGAGCCACTCTGGCATGCAAAACAAACCGAAGCCTGTCTGCAGCATTTCGTGCAGCCATGATGTAACTATTGAAAAATCAAACATAATGTATTATCGTTTTCGTTTTTCGTCTATATATAATAAGGTGTAAGGGTTAACGGTCGATGTCAGGTATGATATAGTCAAGACCGGCACCTACGGCGATAAGGTCTGCCA
>Ga0247608_10003141_pt1 | contig 19610 bp, 15 predicted proteins | sample 176DNAGHGlowgp2_FD_193490 | JGI IMG/M metagenome (GOLD analysis project Ga0247608, IMG submission 193490) | Sheep rumen microbial communities from Palmerston North, Manawatu-Wanganui, New Zealand - 1766 DNA GHGlow gp2 | ecosystem: Host-associated > Mammals > Digestive system > Stomach > Rumen ...
CCCAGAAACCGATCCAGCGGCCGGTACGGTAGTTCTGGTTGCCGTGCAAACCGTCGATGAGCGTGGGTGCCCCCGCGTAGGCGTAGTTCTCGTGCGGCGGCTCCGTCAGCGTCACCGGTTTCATCGAAGACTTCGAGAAGCGGAACTGCGTCTTGTACTCGGAAGTCTGCCCGTCGGGACGGATCAGCATCGCCCGGAAGTCCGTGTTCTTGCGAACCTCGACGGGATCGGAATAAAGCGTGCCCTTGGCGGGGTCGCTGCCGTCGAGAGAGTAGCGGATTTCACCTTCTCCGAATTTGGACAACACAATGTCAATGCAGCCTTTGTCATAGTTGGGAATCACTTCCGCCTGCAAGTCAAAAATATGATGCGCATAGTTGTATTGATACACATCGTAGAGCTTGGCCATCTTGAAACATCGTTTTATAAAATCCTGATAATTACGTTGTTCCGGACAACACCACTGTAATTCAGCAAGGGCTGCCATACGCGGAAGGGCATCGTATTCCACATCTTTGAAGCTATGAACGTACTCGCCCCAAATGTTGGCCTGCACTCCGATGATGTGCTTCTTCTGGTTCTCGGAAAGTACATCCGGCAGCGGATTAAAGGAATAGACACGCTCCACGGGCAAGTAGCCGTCGGCGGCGACAGGCTCCTCTTCGGGAGTCAGCGACTGGCCCTGGCTGAAATAGAGGTAGTCGCCAGGAGACATCACCACATCGTGGCCTTTCTTGGCCGCCTCGATGCCGCCGGAAGTGCCGCGCCAGCTCATGATCATCGCCGTCGAACTGATGCTGCCTTCCAAAATCTCGTCCCAGCCGATGATACGGCGGCCGCGCGCCTTCACCACCCTCTCCATCCGGTTCATCACGTAGCTCTGCAGATGGTCTTCCGCTGAGAAACGCCCGTCATCATGCAATCCGAGCTGCTGGATCTTCGCCTGGCATTTCGGGCACTCTTTCCAACGAGTCTTCGGACACTCGTCTCCGCCAATGTGGATGATGTCGGACGGGAACACGTTCATCACTTCGTTAAGAACATCTTCCAAAAAGCGCATGGCTTCCTCGTTGCCGGCACAGATCACCTCATCCGTCACGCCCCAGCGTTGCCATACCTCGTAGGGACCGCCCGTGCAGCCGTACTGCGGGTAAGTGGCCAGCACCGCCTGTGTATGGCCAGGCAAATCGATTTCGGGAATAATGGTGATATGTCGCTCAGCGGCGTAAGCCACCAAGTCACGAAGCTCGTCCTGCGTGTAGTAACCGCCATGACGCACACTGTCGTACAGGTTGGTGTTGCGTCCCACCACAGTGCCGTCGCGCCACGCCCCGACTTTGGTCAGCTCGGGGTATTTTTTGATTTCCATGCGCCACCCCTGATCATCCGTAAGATGGAAATGGAACTTGTTGATATTGTGCATCGCCATCATGTCGAGATAGCGTTTCACAGAATCGAGCGGGATGAAGTGGCGGCTCACATCGAGATGCATGCCGCGGTAGGTGAATTGCGGGAAGTCCTGGATGGTGCCGGCAGGGAAATGCACCACATCGACCTTCTCGCCGGCGGGCATGCTCTTGCGCAACGTCTGAATTCCATAGAAAACCCCCGCAGCGTCCGTTCCCGTGACCACAATCCGCTCCGGCGTGATGTCAATCTTATAACCATCGGAATGGCCTTCCGCCGCTCCGCAATGCTCTTCGTCCACCACCAAAAAAAACCCGGTGCGGGTGGAAGCCTCAATGGGCTTGATCTGGAAATCCCTGTCCATAAGGTCAGACAGATATTGCGCAAGAAACTCGGCCTCGCGCCGCAACGAGTCTCCCTCGTCATAATAAATAATGGTATTCTTCGTCAGCGCGAACGGCGTGTCTTTGTTCAAGTCAATCTGTTTGGGAAGCGGAATCACTTGGTAATCAGCCTCCGAAATCTTCTGTTTACAACCCGCAAACAATCCACAGCACAACATTATGCACAAGACAAGACAGCATTTTGCGTATAATTTTCTCATAATTTGACGATATTTCCATTTGAAACGGCAAAGATAGTTTTTTTTGATTAACAAAAAAAATTTTATCTTTGCGGCTGTTTTTTTTAGAAACAACCCTCTTTGAACTTTGAACCTAATCGTTCTACCAAGCTCTTGCCCCTGACGGGGCTGCTCAAGGAAAACTATTTGAATCTTTGAAACTTGAAACTATAAACGATATGCAAACCATCAATCCCCAAGAAAATTACGAGGCCACACGTGCCGCGATAGGCTATGTGGACCGCAAGGAGGCCACGCAGGCCGACTACGACCGCATCGGGTTTATGTCGGGACTGGAAGTGCACCAGCAACTGGCCACCAAGGAGAAACTGTTCTGCCGCTGTCCCGCCGGCATCTTCCAGAAACCGGACCAGTTCGACGCGGAGCTGCTGCGCCACATGCGCCCCACCCTATCGGAGATGGGCGAATACGACGGTACCGCGCTCATGGAGTTCAAGACGCGCAAGAACATCATCTACCGTATCGCCCACCGCACGGCGTGTACCTACGAGGTCGATGACACCCCTCCGTTCCCCATCAACCCCGAGGCGTTGCAGTACGCACTCGAAATCACCCTCGCCTCCAAGCTGAAGGTCGTGGGCGAGGTCCACATCACCCGCAAGCAGTACCTCGACGGCTCCATCCCGACGGGCTTCCAGCGCACCGCCATTCTCGGCATCGACGGCGAGATTCCGTTGCGCCACAAGAAGGTGCGCCTTATCCAGCTCAGCGTGGAGGAAGACGCCTGCCGCGAGGTTTCCGATATCGGACACACCCGCATCTACCGCACCGACCGTCTGGGAATGCCTCTGATTGAGACCGTTACATATCCCGACATGGTGAACCCCGACGAGGTGGAGGAGGCCGGCAACGTCATCCGCTTCCTGAACCGCAGCACCGGCCGTGTGCGCACGGGCATCGGCGCGGGACGGCAGGACGTGAATGTGAGCTGCAAGGGCGGCACCCGTATCGAGGTGAAGGGCGTGGCCCACACGAAATGGATTCCGGAGGTCACCCATGTGGAGTGTTTCCGCCAGTGGGCACTGCTCGCCATCCGGGAGCAACTCAAGTCCCGCATCCAAAAAGAGGATTGGAAAATGAACTTTATGGAGCTCAACCCCAAAGAGTTCCATTTCTACTTCGACCCCATCACCGATGCCATCAAGCGCGGCGAGAAGGTTTATGCCGTCAACCTGCCGCAGTTCGCCGGCTTGTTGTCACACTTCACACAGCCCGGCCATCCGTTCTACTGCGAATTCGCGGAACGGCTGAAGGTCATCGCCTGCATCGAGCGCCCGAACATGGCCACCAGCGAAGACTTGGAGGACGTGGTGAGCCGCAGCGTGTTCGAGAAGGCCGCCAAGGCGCTGAACGCCGGCGACAACGACGCGCAGATCATTTTCTGGGCGGCTGACGACGACGTGAAGACCGCTTTGGAGACCATCGAGGAGCGTGCCCTGATGGCCTTCGACGGTGTGCCGCAGGAGACCCGCAAGGCCTTGCCCGACGGCACCACCATCTTCGAGCGCGTGCTGCCCGGCGCCGACCGCATGTACCCCGACACCGACTCCGCGCCCATCCCGCTCACCAACGACTACATCGAGGGGCTGCGCAAGAACATTCCCGAATCCATCGCCGACCGCTACGCCCAGCTCGACCAATGGGGCGTGCCCGCCGACTGCTACAAATACATCCTTACCTACAACTATTTCCCGCTCATCAAGCGCATCACCGATGAACTCGGTGTCTGCCCGAAATATCTCAGCACTTTCTTCGGCCATCGGCTCAAACACCTGCACGGCCAGTACGGAAAGCTCCCGTTCTACGCCGAGCGTGTCTATGACCTCTTCGCTTTCCTGAAAGAGAAAGGTCTCGACAAGTCCATCGCTCCCGACCTGCTGAAGCTGCTGTTCGAATACCCGACCGCCGACTTCGCGGAAATGCTGGAGTCCACCGGCTACCGAAAGATGACTAAGCAGGAGATTGAAGAAAGCATGGGCATCATGGCCGAGGTCTTCCAGCCGCGCCGCAAACGCACCACCGATGAGGACAAACGCAATTACCTCCTCGGCTGCGCCCGCGAACATGGTGCCGGCAACGCCGCCTTCAACGAAATAATTCATAATTCATAATTCATAATTCATAATTGAATATGGACGACAAAGTAACATTCCAAGGATATAAAGGCAGAGCACTGGAAATGCTCAAAAAATACGACGTCCACGTGTGGGACAAGGCCGAGGTCGAGACCACCCGCGGGCACTTCTCGGGCAAAATCCTGCCCAGGGCCGAGAACACCGACGACATCCACATCGTCATGAAGGTGGCCACGGGCTACAACATCGGCATCGACATCGAGACGGTGACCGACATGAAGGGCGAGCGCGACCCGCAGCCCGTCTTCAAGATTCCGGAGAAGGAATTTCCCTACACGCCCGGTCTGCCGCACGTGAAGCTGCTCGGCACCGGCGGCACCATTGCCTCGCGGTTGGACTACCGCACCGGCGCGGTGATCCCCGCCTTCTCACCCGGCGAACTCTATGGCGCCGTGCCCGAGTTGGCTGACATCTGCAACTTGGAGACCGAAAAGGTCTTCGCCGTCTTCTCCGAGAACATGTCTCCGACGGAGTACATGGCTCTGGCCAACAAGATCGGCGACGAGATCAAGAAGGGCATTGAGGGTATCGTCATCGGCCACGGCACGGACACGCTGGCGCACACCGCCACCGCGTTGACCTATATGTGCCAGAACCTTCCGATGCCGGTGGTGTTGGTGGGTTCCCAGCGTTCCTCCGACCGCCCGAGCTCCGACGCGGCCTTGAACCTGATGCACGCAATGACCGCCGCCGGTCACGGTGACATCGCCGAAGTGATGGTCTGCATGTTCGGACCCACCAGCGACGACTACGGCTTCCTGCATCGCGGCACTCGCGTGAGGAAGATGCACAGCTCCTACCGTTCCACGTTCCGCACCATCGGCGACACGCCGTTGGCGACCGTGAACCGCAAGGACGGCGTGCAGCCCATCAAGGAGGTCTATAACCACCGCCGCCACGGCGAGCAGCACCGCAAGGTCGAGGTCATCACCAACTACGAAGACTACAAACGCAGCTTGGCACTCAACGACCCGAACGTCACCCGCATCGTGCCGACGTTCGACGACCGCGTGGCCATCCTCTACTACTATCCCGGCATGAAACCCGACGTGTTGGATGCGTTGATCGACAACGGCTACAAGGGCATCGTGTGGAATGGCACCGGCTTGGGCCACGTCAACAAGCACATGTTCGACGCCATCCAGCGGGCCACCGACGCGGGCGTGCACCAGTACATGAGCGTGCAAACCATCTGGGGCTACACCCACATGTTCGTGTATGACACCGGTCGCGACATGATGGCGCGCGGCATCATCCCCGCCGACAACATGCTGGCGGAGAGCTCCTACATCAAGCTCGGCTGGGCGCTGGGATTGACCAAAGAGAGCGGCCAGAAGCGCGAGGACGTGAAGAAACTGATGCTCACCCCCATCAACGACGAAATCACCAAGCGCGAACCCTACGACGGCTACCTCGTCTATCAAGGCGGCGTGCCGGAAGTGGAGGAGTTCGTGAAGAAAGTGAGGAAGTAACGGTTTACGATTTACCATTTACGGTTTACGGTTTGCGGTATCAGAAATCGCAAACCGTAAGCCTTTTTTATTTGTTCGCCTTCTCTTCGTCATTGTTGTACCAATTCAGATATTCCGCGGTGTATTGCCGGCCTGAATCCACCAGCTTCTGTTTTTTCACATCGGAAATATCGAAATCGATGGCCCTGACCCCAAGTGTGTCGATATAGACCGTGCGCTGCCAGTCATCACTGTGCAGGTGGACGTTGTCCTGGAAGTCGATGAGCGTGGTCACCAGTGCCTTGGTATAGGTGAAAAAACTGCCAATCTCGTTGCGGACAGTGGCCTTGTGAGCGAGATACATCGAGATGTCTTCCTTGGCATCTAACCGAAAACCCAACGTCTCCCGATTGTATATGTAGGGGTTGTCACCGATTTTTTCTTTCATGCTCTTTTTCGCATTGAACTTATCATAGTACTCGGTGCGGCGAATGTTCTTTTTCTTGTCATCCACGAAATTCTCCCTGTCGAAGGTCTTGATGGAATAATTGTCCAAAAGCCCACCGTCTACGAATGTATGGTCTTTGTTTTCCCCGCCCTTTATGGAAGCGAAAAAGAGCGGGATAGACATGGAGATTCGGGCGGCATCGGCCACCACGACATCCGGCGTGTCATCGGCATTGAACACCACAGAGGTACCCGTTGACAAATCGGTGCCCACCAGATAGATATCCATGTATTTATGCGAGTCGGCAAGTTTTCGGAACGTAATCTCGCCATTGCCGGTTTTCTTTTTAATGTATTCGACCATCTTGTCGCGGAAATAGTCGCCCTTGTACCAGCCATACTCCTCCAGAAGACGCTTCGTGTCGCGCACAATGCCGAACGAGCTGTCCAGAAACTTTTTAAAATTCAAATCCCAGAGTACCTCCCGCACCTCTTCGGCAGTGTAGCGCAATCCGACCAGAACCGCCATCATGGCACCGGCAGATGTGCCTGCCACTCGTTTGATATTCTGCAGAATTCCCTCTTTTTCAAGCACTTCAAGCGCTCCCACGTAGGCAATGCCCTTCACTCCGCCACCCTCAAAAACCAGATTGTGAAAATGATAAGCCATATTTTTAAGATTTGATGATGAACATGAAAACAATTGCAAAAATAAGAAATATCGGAAAGACAAACACTTTTCCTGCATCTCTTCCATTATTTGTGTTGAAAGGATATGACACAACAAGCTGGAAATTACTGCTTTTTTTGTATTTTTGCCTTTTGAAAGAATCATGGCCGGCCTCTATATCCATATCCCGTTTTGTAAGTCCAAATGCGTTTACTGCGGATTCTATTCTACTGTGAACCAAAAGGATGCGGACAAATACGTATACTTTTTGATAAAAGAAATGGCACTGCGTTGCCGCGAAGCCAACGGTGAACCGATTAAAACCGTCTATTTCGGCGGCGGCACCCCTTCTGTCTTGCAAATTTCTCAATTACAGCAAATTATAGATTTTGCAAAGAAGTGTTTTTCTTTTGAAGAGAATACGGAGATGACTATCGAGGCCAATCCCGAACAGCTGACCGCTGATTACTGCCAAAATCTTAAAACACTAGGATTCAACAGAATAAGTATCGGTATTCAGTCTTTTCACGATGAAATACTACAGTTTTTGGGAAGAAAACATTCTGCGAAGGAAGCCTTGCAGGCAGTGGAGAATGCGCACCATGCCGGTTTCGAGAACATCTCCATCGACCTCATCTACGGCGTGAACGAGCGCAATAATGCTTTGTGGCAGAAAGAGTTGGAAACAGCGTTCCACTTGCCAATAAAACATTTCTCCGCCTACGCCTTGACGGTTGAAGAGAATTCACTACTCTACCGCCGCATCCATCAGCACAAAACCGTGGAACCCGATGAGGATTTGGCATCCATACAATATAATATATTGTCGGAATCTGTGAAGAACTCACCATTCGCACAGTACGAGGTCTCTAACTTCGCGATGAAGGGCTGGGAGTCCAAACACAACTCCGCCTATTGGCACCGCGTGCCTTACATCGGGCTGGGGGCTTCGGCACACTCCTACGACGGAAAACACCGCCAGTGGAATGCCCCGAACCTCAGCGGTTATTTCACCCAAATCGAGGAGGGAAAAACCTACCACGAGCGCGAAACGCTCACCGACATTGACCAATACAACGAATTCGTACTCTTGGGCTTACGCACACGCACCGGCATAAACCTACGCGAAATGGAAGATCTTTTCGGTCAAGAACGAGGCGTTTCTTTCTTGAAATACTTCGAATCGGAGGTAGAAAGCGAATGTTATCGTTTGGATGAACATCACATTCGGCTCACTCCGCAAGGGCTTTGGCATGCTGACGGCATCGCCAGCGGCGCATTCCTCACAAACATTGTTGACGATTAATGATTTTGACACTTCCAACAACCTAAGTCCAAGTCATAGTCTTAAGTCTCAAGTCTCAAATCAAAACAACGTCGGTTCCCAACTTTGGAGGCCTTCGGTCTTGGCGTTGGACTTTGCCTCCATATTCAGCAGTTTGATTTTGCGGGAGACATCCCACCGGTAGCCGCCGAGAGTGCCGTTGGTGCAGACCACGCGGTGGCAGGGCACGATGCACATCACTGGGTTGGCACCGACCGCCTGTCCCACCGGCCGGGCCGCCTTGGGTCGGTGAATCCGTTCCGCGATGTGCCGGTAGGTGGTCACCATGCCGTTGGGTATCGTGAGCAGATCCCGCCACACCTCAAGTTGAAACGGCGTGCCATAAAGGTGCAGACACAGACTCGGCACCTTGTCATCATGGTGACGGAGCAGCAAAAGGGCCTTTTTGTGCATAGACACGGTGCGGTTGCGGAATCGCGCCTTAGGAAAATGCCGCTTCAGTGTTGTTTCGGGTTCCCACTTCATGGCGGCGGGCATGATGAAACAGATTCCCTTGGGTGTCGAGGCAATCAACACGCGCCCGATGGGAGCGGACTGGATACTGTAGCTGATGGCGAGGGGCTTTTCTTTGCCCACGAATTCTTCCCGCAACATCGGCTCTATCCAGATGCGGCAATGTTTTTTGTTGTTCATTTTGAGTGATTTAGACGGCAAAGATACAAAAATACACATGCTCCTCCGTTTTGAAACAGAAAATAGTATCAGAGGAGAAAATTATGTATTTTTGCCGCACAAGTTTTTTCTCAGAAAATAAAAATCCCGAATATGAAAAAAATTACCCTCCTGACCATTATCCTCGCGGCCGTCATGCTATTCGGCTGCCAGAAACCCAAAGCCATCGTGGTGGTTCCCGAACCCGTGGAAGTCACCCCGAAAGGCGGACAATTCACCATCGACAACCAGACGATGCTCTGCTTCGACAACCTCGGGGCCGAAGCCTCCGAAACCTCGAAAATGATCCGCGATCTCTACGAGAGTTACTTTAAGCTCCGCCCCAATCTCGGCGATGCGGAGAGCGCGAAAAAGCATTCCATCTTATTCAGTATCAGCAAAAAAGAGATCAAGGATATCGGCGATGAAGGATATAAGATGCAGGTAAAATCCAACCGGATTGTCGTGGAGGCCAACACCACCGCCGGACTTTTTTACGGCATGCAGACGCTCATGCAGCTCGCCGGCACCGACAAGTTAGCCGACAATAAGACCTTTGCCGTGCCGTGCTGCCAGATTACCGACTACCCGCGCTTCGCCTACCGCGGCGCCCACCTCGACGTGTCGCGCCACTTCTTCGACACCGCCTTCGTGAAGAAGTACATCGACATGCTGGCGTTCTTCAAAATCAACAAGTTCCACTGGCACCTCACTGACGACCACGGCTGGCGCGTACAGATCGACCGTTACCCTGAGCTCACCCGCGTGGGCGCGTGGCGTCCTGAGCGCACCTCCTGGGACACGCTGCACCCCGTAATGCCCGACGAACCTATGACCTACGGCGGTTTCTACACCAAGGAACAGATTCGCGACATCGTGCGCTACGCCACAGCTCGCCACATTGACATCATCCCTGAGATTGAGATTCCCGGCCACTGCAGCGCCATCCTCGCCGCCTACCCGCAATATGCCTGCGATGACTACCCCTACACCGTGGCCGTGGGCCCCTATTGGCCGCCGAAGGCCATCATGTGCGCCGGCAATGACGGCGTGCTCACCTTCTACAAGAACGTCCTCACCGAAGTGGCCGAGCTCTTCCCCTACCCGCTCATCCACATCGGCGGCGACGAAGCCTTCAACGACAACTGGCAGGTCTGTCCGAAATGCCAGCAACGCATTCAGGACAAAGGGCTTAAGAACGAATTTGAACTCCAGCAGTGGCTGATGAACCAGATCGAGCACCACCTTGATTCCCTCGGCAAGAAGGCCATCATCTGGGACGACATCGTGTCGGACGACATGGTGAACACCTCCACCATCATGTGCTGGCAAGGCCTCGACGTGGCGAAAACCGCCGCCAAGCACGGCAACGATGTCATCATGTGCCCGACCACCCACTGCTACTTCAACTACTACCAAAGCAAGGACAAGGACGAGCGGCTCTGCATGGAGGGTTACGTCTCCTTGGGCAAGGCCTACTCCTTCGACCCGATGCCGGAGGGCTTGAGCGAAGCGCAACAGAAGCACATTCTCGGCGGACAATGCAACCTCTGGACCGAGTTCGTCAACGACCCCGAAACGGCCGAATACATGATCATGCCGCGTCTGTTCGCCCTCTCCGAGTGCGTCTGGAGCCCGAAAGAGAAGAAAGACCCGAAGAAATTCGCCACGAAGGTCGATTTCGAGCGCAATCTGATGAAAAAATTAGGATACAAGCCATCAGGAAGGACGGTGATGGAACTGGAATAGAATCCAACAACTCAACAAAAAAAGACCGGCATTATTGCCGGTCTTTTTATTGGATAGCACTGATAAAACTATTTCTTGATAATCTTGTGCATGGAGACACCGTTTTCGGTTGTCAACTTCAACGTGTAAATGCCATTGGCGAGATCTTTCACAGAGATGCTGTTCACTTCACCCACTTCCATCTTCACCAGCTGGCCTTGCATGTTAATAATTTCAACGCTTTGGACATTTTCAGCCTGGATGTTGACCATATCGGTTGCAGGGTTCGGGTAAACCATCGTGCTCTCCTCTTCGACATTCGCAATGCCTGCCGGGAAAGTCACATCAATCATATAGGTGGCCTGAGAGCCGAATTTACCGTTATCGCGGAAGATCTGAGTTCCGTCCGCAGCTCTAAGCAAGAAATAACCTGCACCAAAGCCAGCGTTGATACCATCTCCATATCCATCATAAACTTCAAGACGGTAACAACCAATCGTTTCAGGTTTGAACAAATAGGTATGTTCGACACTGCTGTTGTTCGCGAAAGGACCACCAGACAGAACCACGTTGCCATTGGGATCAAAGAATTTGAATGTTGTCTCAGAACCATATTGGTCGGTCTTCAAGACAAAAGTCATCTTACCGCCACCAACATATACGTTCTTCTTTATCGTAAGTGTTTTGGGGCTGATCTGAACGTCTGTGCCGTTGATTTGAGTGATTTGCACGCTCAGCGTGTTGTTGGTGTTAACCGTGACATCGAAAGCTGGGATGTGAACGGTATCGCTCTCGTATGATCCCACAGAACCACTCCAAGTGGCAGTTTGCGTGTTGCCTCCTATGCTGTAAGTATAAGTCAAAGAGGTCAGCGTTTCCGAGCCCAAATTCATAAATTGGAAATAGGCACCAGCTTGGTCTGTACACGTGACAGACGGAATTGCGTACACATTAGCAAGACGTCCATCGATAGCAGGTACATTAATGCGTTCAATAGGTATTTCAATACTGGTAAGCACCTCCTTATGACCTTCGCAAACAAAGGCGATAAAAGACAGATCTGACAATACTGCATCAATAGGGTTCGGAGATCCTAATTGATCAGGAATCACATACTCGTAATTCTTCTCAACCAATGTGCCTTGGGCAATGTTTTCAATAGTTTCGCCCCATTGGCCTGTGATCAGATGGCGCAACATATGCATGTGGTTATACTGGTTACCGACAACTTGTGCGGGATTCTTGTCCATACCAATCTGAGGACCTAACACATTGTCTTGAAGGATAGCAACATTCAAAGAATTGGATGTAACCGTCTGTGAACCTGTGTAATAGAGTTGAACACGAATATTCACCGTTCTGGTGCTCATGTCAAGCGTTCCCTCAGCTGCAATGTTCACGGGAGAGGGCATGTTGAGAATTGTGTTCGCACAAGAAGGCCAATAGTCCCTGTAAACATCTAACACAGAAGAATATTGTGAGAAAACATGACGGTTAACGGTTCCTGCAGGATACCCTTCAAGGCCAATTTGTGCAGCCAATGCATTACCCCACTGGGTAGTGTATGTATTAGCAGAATAAGTACCCTGATGGATATTAATAATATTGACACGATCCGGATGTGCGGCTTTTACTTCATTAGCCTTCTTGTGACCGGCAGGGCACCAAGTGCAGTTAATACCTGTGTACTCTTCAATAAGTACATTGCGGTTGGACGGGGTTGTTGACACAATAGTGTCTGTAATTTGTGCAAAGCCAGTCAAACCAGCCATAATCGCAACAACTAATAGTAAAGTTTTCTTCATACTTTTGATTTTTTATGTGAATATTTGATTACAAATTTTCGAACCTGCAAAAATACACTTTTGTTTCAAATTGTCAATGGGAATATTCGCTTTTTTTATCACCCAAACGCCGAATCTCACCTCTTTCGAGATGTTTTGTCATAAACATGGGATGCTTTGCGAAAAAAAAATGTTATAGTTTTTGTCTAAGTTCTACTTCAGCACCAACTGTATTGTATGCCTGTTGCTCTGCCGGATCAACACTTCTTCTCCGGAAAACATCTCCAGCACCTCTTTTTCAGAACCTTCATCATAATGGCGTATGGTCACCAACCGGATGCCGTCGTTGAACTTCACGATGAACTCTTTCTGCAACGCCTCCAAACAGGGTTGCAACCGCAGCGGCACATTATCCGTGCATACTGAGAAGGTGAGCGCGGAGTTCTGAATCAGGTTGATTTTGATGCGATATTCGGATAAGATGTCCAGAATCTTGGACAAATTCTCCACCCCGATAATGGAGAAATCGCGCGGGGAAACCGAAACCAACAATTGATTGTCCTTCACAATATAGGATGGAACGTCCATGGAATCAGCTTCTTGCGTAATCTTACTGCCTTCATTCTCAGGATGGAAGAAAGATTTCACGAACAACGGTATCTGTTTGTTGTGAAGAGGTTTGAGAGTTTTCGGGTGAATGACGCTCGCGCCATAGTAAGCCAACTCCACTGTCTCGTGATACGTCAACGTGTCGATTTTGACCGCATTCGGAAAACGTTTCGGATCGGCATTGAGGATGCCAGGGACATCCTTCCACACCGTAACACACTCGGCATCAAGAGTGTGCGCAAGGATAGCGGCAGAGTAGTCGGATCCTTCGCGCCCCAATGTGGTGGTCTGGTTCTCCGCTGTGCCCGCAATGAAACCTTGCGTCAGCACGATACCATGCGTTCTATGCTGAAAATAAGGCTTTACGGTATTACAGACCAACTTCTGCGTCACCGTCCAATCGACATGTCCCTCACGGTACGTGTTGTCGGTACGTATGAGCTGCCGCGCGTCAATCCATTGCGTTTCAACACCCTGTGTGTTCAAATAGGTGGAAATCAGCGTCGTGGAAAGCAGTTCGCCAAAACTGACAATACGGTCATAATCATAGTCGAAATTGTCAGAAGTAGGACGTTGCAACTGCTCGTTCAACAGGGTGAAGAGCCGTTCGGAGTGCGGCTGGAACGGATTCTCCTCCCCCATAAGCTCCTGCGCCACATGCTCATGTTGCGCACGCAGTTCCGCAAGCAATGCCGGCACATTTCCGGGAGTATGGTAGTAGGCATCCAACAACTTCTCCATGAAATTGGTGGTCTTGCCCATGGCGGAAATCACCACTACAAGTTGCTCATTATCATAGCGCTGCAGAATATTTTTTAAGTTTTCAATAGCCGGGGCATCCTTCACGGATGCACCTCCGAATTTAAATACTTTCATAGTTTAAATTATTCGTTTTTAAGAACTTGCAATAAAGTGGTACCGACCACGCCAAGAGTGTTCTTGTCTATATGCTGGATATTGTCGTCCAACGTATGCCATACTGGATCGAAGCCCGTACCTGAGACCGCATCGTAATGGATGATGTCAATCATCTTGAACGGGGCATATTTGTTTACATAGTAGTGGTCATCGGTGATGATGCCGCCAGGTTTGTTCTGGAAATACTGGCCGTGGCCGAGCTCGTAGGCCGTGGACCACACCTTTCGCACCACCTCCTGCGCGTCGCGCAAGGAGAACTGCTCCTGCATGAACTGTGCGTTCGGACTGCCGACCATATCAAGCAAGATGCCATAATTAGCCGTATATCCTTGGATATGAGGGTTTTTAGCCCAATGCTGCGCACCCAAGCCCCACCAGTCACCGGGAACACTCTCGCTCTCTTTCGGACCATAGTCTTCCGCATCGAAGAAGATAATATCGACACCTACATTGGGCTGTGACTCATGGAGTTGGCGGGCGATTTCAAGCAATACCCCCACCCCGCTGGCGCCATCATTGGCACCGTCAATCGCCTTGTCGCGATTGGCAGGATTCGGGTCGTGGTCGGCGAAGGGACGGGCATCCCAATGCGCGGCCAACACAACACGTTTGGTCTTCTCGGGGCCGAAACTGCCAATGAGGTTGGCGCACGGCCACGATTTGCCATCGTAAGTTTTCGCAGTAAATGACTGATTATAGACCGTGTCGCAATAATCACGCAACTTGTTCAGCAACCAGACACGACAGTTTTCGTGCGCTTCGGTGCCTAACACACGCGGGCCGAAGTCGGTTTGCGCCTTCACGAAAGCGTAAGCGGAATCGTTATCAAATGCGGGCAAGGTAACATTGGACTGGGGAGCATCCTTTGGGGTCTTCTTGGTGCGGTCACAAGCCGGAAGAAAAACAACCGCTGCCACAAGAAGAATCAATATTGTCTTAATTTTCAACATATTACAATAGACTATTAAGGTTTTTCTATGTTTAAAAATGGATTGGCGAAGATACAAAAAAAGAGGTTCCGCGTTTCTGGTTTGATTGAAACTTGAAACCTGAAACAAGAAAGGCGACTGCTAGCAGTCGCCTTTCTTTGTGGCGGGATCGAGAGTTGAACTCGAGACCTCCGGGTTATGAATCCGACGCTCTAACCAACTGAGCTACCCCGCCTTTTTTGAGGCTGCAAAAATACACTTTTTTTGGATAGTTTTTCAAATGTTGAAAAATTTTTCTTTCACCGCCTTTTTACCGAAAAAATCGTATCTTTGCCAAACAAAATTCACGATTATGGCATTCACGTTTTTCAACAACAGGGAACCCCGGCAGTTTAATTACAAACCCAGGTACTACGATCCGAAAAAAGAGGAATCCACTGGCGATTCAAGAAGAGATTTCGCCCGCAACCTCCACGACGAGTGGCAAAGCAAGCGCAACCACACCGGCGATAAAAAAAACAACTCCTCGATAACCATCCTTTTCATGATATTCTTCGTGATTGTGCTCGCCCTCGTACTCTGGAAATTCTTCTAACCTTTAACCCTTAACCCTTAACCAAATGGAAGACATCATACGCCTGCTGCCCGATGCGGTGGCGAACCAGATAGCGGCCGGAGAGGTCGTGCAGCGACCCGCCTCCGTGGTCAAGGAGCTGCTTGAAAACGCCGTGGATGCCGGCGCAACCCAGATCCAACTCATCATCAAGGATGCCGGCAAAACGCTCATCCAGGTAACCGACAATGGCAAGGGCATGTCGTTCAACGACGCGCGCCTTTGTTTCGAGCGGCACGCCACCTCCAAGCTGCGCAAGGCCGACGACCTGTTCCACATCTGCACCAAGGGATTCCGCGGCGAGGCCCTCGCCTCCATCGCGGCCATCGCGCACGTGGAGCTCAAAACCAAGCCCGCCGCCGACGAGATGGGCACCCTCGTCCTTATCGAAGGTGCTGACATCAAGGAACATGCGCCCGTCACCTGCGCCGACGGCACCTCCATCGCCGTCAAGAACCTCTTCTTCAACGTGCCCGCCCGCCGAAACTTCCTCAAATCCGACAAGGTGGAGCTCACCCACATCGAAGAGGAATTTTACCGCGTCGCGCTCATCCATCACGATCTCACCTTCCAATACTATAATGACGGCAAGCTCGTCTTGCTGCTGCCTGCCTCCAACATGCGCCAGCGCATTGTCAACGTTTTCGGGCAGCACTTCAACGACAAACTTTTCCCCGTGGAGCTCAACCACGAGCTGATGCGCATCACCGGCTTCATCGCAAAACCCGAGAACGCCAAACGGAAAAGCGAGCAATACATGTTTATCAACCATCGCTACGTGCGCCACAGTCTGCTCAACTTCGCAGTCGAGAAGGCGTACGCCGACCTCATCCCGCAGGGTTCGCACCCCGCCTATTTCATCGCCCTCGAAATCGACCCCGCCATGATCGACGTCAACGTCAGCCCCACCAAAGTGGAAGTCAAACTGCAGGACGAACGGTTGTTCTTCGGGTTCCTAAATTCTACGGTGAAGAAAGCCCTCGGCACCATGTCGCTCACCCCGATGATCGACTTTGACGACTCTTTCCCTGACATTATCACCGATCGTCCCGAGAATAAAGAGATTGTCGCGCCCACCATCCGCACGAATCCGAACTACAATCCTTTCGACAAGGTGCCGGAGAAGAAGCACAGCTCACCATTCCAGCAGTTCGGAGGCGGCAATTTCCGTCGCGAGACGCCCACCTCCAACGACTGGGAAAACTTCCTCAAAGAACTGAATGTGGAGAAGGTGGAATACCCGAAAGAGGAACAGCAACAGGTTGATTTCCAACCTCATACTGAAGAGAACCAACTCGACATTCCCGAAAATATCCCGTTTTTCGTGTTCGGAGGCCGTTACCTCTTTTTCGAGCTGAACGGTCAGGTGATGGCCGCCGACCTGCCCAACGTGCAGGAGCGCATCCTTTACGACATGTACGTCAACGCCCTGAAGAACACCCCGATACGGCCTCAGCAGAGCTTGTTCCCGCAAACAGTGACGCTCACCGCCGCCCAGACCGACTTGGCCATCTCGCTGAAGGAGGATTTCCTGCGATTGGGCTACGACCTCGAAAAGATCGACAACACGCACTTGGCCGTCAACGCCACCCCCAACGATGAAGAGGACGAAGGGGACGTGCAGGCACTGATCGAGAACGTGCTGACCGCCTACCAGACCAACCAAGTCATCCACAAGGGCGACAAAATCTCTGGAATCGCGCAGAGTCTGGCCCGTCAGAAACGTTCTCGCCAGCGCGTGCCCGCCACCCAAGAAGAGGTCAAAGCGCTGATTCGCAAACTGTTCGAAAGCGACATGCCCACGTTGACGCCTTCCGGCAAAAGCACGCTGCACATCTTTGGAGCGGAGGAGTTGCGACACTATTTCGAGTGATGATGAACAAAAATATACAATAATCACCAAAAATATGCCACGAATTGTCAATAATTAATTTTTGTATATAAAACACTTGTATTCTATATGAAATGATGAAATACAATTTTTGAATAATTCATGATCAATTCGTGATAATTCGTGTAAACAAATATGAAATGCATTACTGTTGACAATCTGACATTCGCCTACGACAATCGTGTGATCTTCAACGACTTGTCCGTTAGCTTCCCTCAAGGCGGCTTCTGCTCGATTCTGGGACCGAACGGTTCCGGCAAGACCACACTGTTGAAGTGCATCGTCGGGTTGTTGCAACCGAGTGGCGGCACGATTATGTTGGAAGGAAAGCCGATGTCTGAGTACAAGATGATGGATATGGCCAGAAAAATCGCCTACGTGCCGCAATATCAGGACATCGTGTTCAACATTTCCGTGTTCGACTACGTGATGTTGGGGCGCAATCCATACCAGACCCCGTGGGAGATGCAACGTACTGAGGACAAAGAGATTGTGGAGGCAATGTTGCAAAAATGCAACGTTTGGCACTACCGCGACACGTTGATACAGTCGTTGAGCGGTGGCGAGCGTCAGCGGGTGATGATCGCCCGCGCCATGGCGCAGCAGACCGGCATCATGCTCCTGGACGAGCCGCTGTCGAACATCGATGTCACGCACAAGTTCGAGATCATGGACATATTGCAGGAGCTCAACGAAGAGCGGAACGTCACGGTGCTCATCATCCTCCACGACCTCCCGATCGCAAAAGCATATTCCAAGCAGGTGCTGTTACTCAAGGAAGGAAAGATGCTGCACTTCGGCGACAAAAACGCGGTCTTGACAGAGGAAAACATCCGGAGCTGTTTCAATCTGACGGAGCGGTATGCCGTGTCCGAGGAGGGGTTTATTACGAAGAGACTTTAGCTTTTGGCTATTAGCTATTGGCTGTAAATAGCCGAATGTTAAAAGCTAAAAGCCAAGAGCCAAAAGCTAATAGCCAGACGATTATGAATAAAATAGGAATGAAACATGAAATTCCGGATTACAAATGCATTTCGTATCGGAAAAAATACTATTTTTGCCGCCCGAAAATGGAGAGATGGCAGAGCGGTCGATTGCGGCGGTCTTGAAAACCGTTGAGGGTAACACCTCCGGGGGTTCGAATCCCTCTCTCTCCGCAACCGTGTAGGGGCGAAAGATTTTTCGCCCCTACATTCGTTTAAACCGAGAAAGACGCCCTCCTTTATCAATCTCAATATTTTCTCAGTAGTTTTCTGCGCACCCTCTGGGATAGAACCCTGTCCTTGGGCGTCTGATTGTAGCAGTTTGTTATCACAGCCGGGATGGGCAGGGATGTTGATGAGGAATGTCAAAATAGAAACTGCGGGCTTCTATGTTTTTTATGCCCATCAGCACCAGACAGTGTGACCAAGATAGGGTGAAACGGGGCAGTTGAATTGTGGCAATGGTGTTGCTCAAATTCGTATCTTGCTTTTTTTCAGAAGGATTGTTGTAATTTTCCAATTGGGGCAATGGCATTGCCCCAATTTTCGCATTCTGCCATAATGTTTTCTGTTTTTCAATCGGCAAAGATACTCCTTTTTCGGATATGGCTGAAGGACTGTCAAAATAATAGTTTAAGACAATCTCCGAAAAGCACCAGCGCGCACACTTTGATCCGCTTTCACATCAAATTCATCAAATCTATAGTCGTAACTTTTTTTTGTCTATTTCACATCGAAATTTTTGCAAAATTCCGGAAATATTCAACACTGAAGGGTGAGGAATGACTACTGGTTGAACACCTCGACCAATTCTGCAGTATTTGTATCATACTGTTTGGTTTGCAAATAACAAAGAGTCCGCTCCAGACGGGACATCTCTGAAGATATTCTCAAAGCATTTACCAGCTTCTTGATTCGCGGCTCTTTGTCTGACTCGCTATCCTTGGTGACTTCCTTCAAACCTTCCAGTGTGTCAGGTAACCCATAATCCGATAGGTTCAGCGACAATTCTGCTGCGCACGACAACAAGAAATCTTCCGCCGCCTTGCATACGAATATCAGATAGTGATGACCTGTTTTGTGTTTCATCAGTCTCAGATGCTCCGAACTTGCCAACAACTGAAAATCGGCATAGTCATACGTTTTTTTCTTGTCATCGTCAATGATTCCAATGGCGAAGCCATCAGAAAAGCGGCCAGTTTTCATGCCGGCCATCACATTCGAACATCCATGCTTGTGATTTACACCATCCAGACACAACAACGTCTTCAAGATGTTTGTATCCACATAACACTCTGGAAAAATATGATTCGCTCTCTTAGCCATTAAGTGTACGACTCTATGTTATAATACACATCTATCCCGTCATCGTAGATTTCCTGCACATCCTTTTCTGACGCAGTAAC
>Ga0247608_10003143_pt1 | contig 19609 bp, 13 predicted proteins | sample 176DNAGHGlowgp2_FD_193490 | JGI IMG/M metagenome (GOLD analysis project Ga0247608, IMG submission 193490) | Sheep rumen microbial communities from Palmerston North, Manawatu-Wanganui, New Zealand - 1766 DNA GHGlow gp2 | ecosystem: Host-associated > Mammals > Digestive system > Stomach > Rumen ...
CTTAAGTTTTTTCATATTTTTATCCCCTTTCATTTTTGGTATATTGATGCTGGTTTTTTCTTAGCTATTAGAGGTATTTATAATAATACATCCTTTATTGTGATTTTACTTTAAAATTGGGCATTTGTCAAATACATAAATTTTAAATTCTAGAAAATAATAAAATTGATAGAACCGCCAAATATACTTCCCTTTAAGATTTTAGTGATATTATTAAATAATACCTTTAATAATATAGTAAAAAAATAAAACCTCAAAAGCTTATACTTTCAAGATTTTTAAAGCTATATTTCAATTTTATTACATTTGTATTACAAATTTCAAATACTCTCTTTTTCATTGGGTACAGTCCCTTTTTGAAAATAGATTAAATCTTATTAAAAAAGCAATTAGAGTATACTATATTTTCAAAACGAGACAGGCCCCAATGAAAAAATTACCAAAAGTCGTTAGTAACATATGATTATGCTTCTGGTTCTACTATACCATAGTTTTTACCATCTTTAAGTTTATATATTACACAAACTTTATTTGTTTCAATATTTATAAATGGTAAAAAGTTATGTGTTGGTCTTTCTTGAAGTTCAAGCATGGCATCTTCTGGTGCTAATGGTTTTATTTCATAATAACCATATTTTAAAATTTCATTAACAATTTCTTTTTTAGGTGCTATATCTTCATTTAGTTCTTTAATAGAACCTTCTCTCATCATTTTTTCTTTTTTTGTTTTAGCTTTTCTAATTTGACCTTCTAATATATCTATTACTTTATCAATAGATGCATATAAGTCCTTTTCTTCTGATTCTGCTCTGTACATATCCGCATTTGCTTCAACAACGATTTCTGCAATTTGTTCATTTTTTTCTGTTTTAATGGTTACTTCAGCTGATGAATTTTCAAAATATTTTTCAATTCTTTCTAATTTTCTTTCTACATATTCATTTATTGCGTCTGTAACTTCTATTCCTTTTCCTAAAATTTTTATTTCCATAGGTCACTCCTCCTTCTTTTTTTACATTATATATGTATTTTTTAAATTTTGCAAGATTAATTATAATAATATTTCAAATTATATGTATAATTGTGTTACAATTCACAACTTATTTGTCAAAAGCACACAATAAAAATAATTTATTGAAGCGAATGTGAAGCAATCTAGCGTAATTTCTTATGCAATTTTAGGACAAGAGTTCATTTTGCGAAGTAACAATGGAAGGGAGTCCAAAAATTGATTTAGAAATTAGCGTCGATTGGCTGAAACCGAGCAAAATCAATTATTTTTATTATGTGCTTTAAATATAATTTATCAATGATTAAAACAAATTATTTTAGCTAAACAACCTCATAATCTCCTCTTGACTAAATTTACTAATAAATGATGTTTTTGTTGAAAGCATATTATCAATTAATGCTGACTTTTTCTGTTGAAGTTCATAAATTTTTTCTTCAATTGAATTGGATGTTATTAATTTATAAACCTGAACACTATTTTTTTGTCCAATTCTATATGCTCTATCTGTTGCTTGGTTCTCTGCAGATTGATTCCACCATGGGTCATAATGAATTACCATGTCTGCACCTGTTAAATTAAGTCCTGTTCCTCCAGCTTTTAGAGATATTAAGAATATTTTTATATCATCATTTTTATTAAATTCATCTACTAATTCTATCCTTTCACTAACTTTTGTAGCCCCCGTAAGTTTGAAATATTTTATATTTCTTTCAGACAATTGTTTTTGAATTATTTCAAACATTGATGTATATCCTGAAAACAATAGTATTTTGTGTCCTGCAGAAATTGCATCTTCTATTATTTCCATACATTGATTAAGTTTGCTTGATTCTCCTTTATAATCCTCTATAAACAAACTTGGATGACAACAAATTTGTCTTAACCTTGTTAAGGCTGCAAGTATCATTATTTGGCTTTTTTCAAATCCGTTAATTTTTATTTGGTCAGCAACTTCTTGTTTTGCTTTTACCAAATATGACATATAAATTTTTTCTTGTTCTTCTTCCATTGTATTATTTAATATAGTAATTGTTTTTTCTGGAAGTTCTGTTAAAACTTCCTTTTTTGTTCTTCTTAAAACAAATGGTTCTATAAGCATTTTTAATTTTGCCATTGCATCTTGATCATTATTTTTAACAATTGGTGTCTCATATGAATTTTTGAATTTTTTATATTGGAATAAATACCCTGGCATAATAAAATCAAATATGGACCATAGCTCAGCAAGAGAGTTTTCAATTGGCGTTCCAGTTAGTGCAAATCTTGTCTCTCCTTTAATATTTTTAATTGCTTTTGCATTTTGAGTTTTGCTATTTTTTAAATATTGTGCTTCATCTGCAATTACATATTTGAAAGTATAATTCTTTTCTTCGTATTTTTCGCTATCCCTTTTTAACAAATCATATGATGTTATTATTAAATCATATTTTTCTAAATTCTCAATTTGTTGTTTTCTTTCACTGGCTTTTCCTGAAACAACTTCAACTTTTAAACTAGGTGCAAATTTTGATGCTTCTTGCAACCAATTTAATGCAAGTGAACTTGGCGAAATAACAATACTTGTTTTTTTATTTTCTTTGCTTTCATTTACATAAGCAAGTATTATAGCTAATATTTGAATTGTTTTTCCAAGTCCCATATCATCTGCAAGTATTCCTCCAAATTTATAGTTATCTATTGTTTCTAACCATTTGAATCCTATTTTTTGATAATCTCTTAATGTTGCTTTTATACTATTTGGAATTTCTATTTGCTCATCTATATTATCTTTTTCAAGATTGTCAATTATTTGCTTATATTCCGTATTTTTTGTTGTTTTAGTAGTTTTAAATCTTTTTAACAATTCATTTAAATACAAACTTCTATTTACTGGTAGTTTTATTGTATTATTCTTAATATCTTTATAATCAATATCCATTCCAGAAGTAAGTTTATCTAAAAATTCTATATCCTCATTCTCATCTAAATTTAAAAAAGTTCCGTTTTTAAGTCTATGGAATTTTTTCTTTAGCCTGTATTTTTGCATAACATCTTCTATTTCTTCTGGTGATATATTTAGCTTATTTAAATCTATATTTAATAGATTATTTTCAACCTTAACTCCTAAAGTTCCTATTTTAGGCTCTCTTATTTGTTGTGTTTTGAAATTGTCTGTAACTAAAACTTCAAATTTTTGCATATAAAAGTTTATTTCATCTGATAAAAAATTATATATTTTATCATCATCTGGTAAGATAAATCTATTATTTCTTATATCTAACATAAATCCTGTTTTTTGGAAAATATTTAAATTTCTATTTTCTTCAAGCTCATTTCTTAAAGCTTTTATATTGTTTTCTTTTAATATTGGGTTAAACTCCTCATCACCATAACAGAATTTTACATCCATGGTTAAAAAATTATCATCATTAAAGTCTAAAAATGTTTTTACTGCTAATTCTTGTGGTTTATATTCTTCAAGCTCTTCAGGAAGTATCCCTTGAATTTTTACTTGATTCTTTATTTTAGGCATTACCACAGCATAGAAATCTTTTAAATCTTCCTTTCGAAGTAACATTTCAGATGTATAGTTTTCTCTAAATGATTTTATAAGTTTTAAAGTAGACTTATTGAAAGCTTTGCTACATCTATATAATTTGCTTTCTTGCAATACATATGTATATTTTTTACCATTAAATACATGTATTTTGAAGATATCTATATTTGGTTTTAATGATAGCTCATCTTCATCAATTTTTGATAATTCAAATTCTATATTAGGGTTTTCTTCAATAAATTCTAATTTCATATTTGAGTAATCGTATGAGAATTGAACTTTTTTGTTTTTTAATATGTCAAAAGCCTCATCTAACAAACTTTCTCCTAATACTATTGAAGATTTATTAATTGATGAACCAGAATAATAATTATATCTATTAGCTGTAGTTGAGTATTTTAAAACTTCTGCATATTTTAATATAAATTCTAGCAATTCCCTCGAGTCTTCTTCAAAGTTTTCTCTTGTATGAATAAATTCTAATTTATCTCCATATTTAGCATATTCATTATTTACTACTTTTGAATAGAATTCTGTTAAATCTTTTAATTTGTACATTCTAGATGTTCCGATTCTAAATTCCAACTTCATTCCATAGGAAAATTTATCATATTCTAACTTTGCTTCTATTTTTACCTTATCATTTCCTTGTAAATACTTACTTTGTTCTTTATTGATTTCATCTAATTCATCATTATAAAAAGAATTTATCATATTATTAAAATTCTTATATTTAAAACTATTTTTTGAGTTTTTTTGTTGATTAACTAGCATATTATCTTTAATATCATGATCCCAAAATTTAGTCTGTTCAAATCTCATTAGTGTTGCTAATATATGTTTACAAATACTATAATTATTATAATAATCCATACATTCACAAGATGCAACATCAAGTTCCCCATTTTTAACTTTTATTTCAACATTATAGTCATCATGATTTCCTACAACTTCTGATTGAATACTAAAATTATTTGGATTTTCATAATCTGCTTTAGTAATGTTTATTCTTCCTGTATTTAAATACTCTTTTGCTTTTATTCTTCTTGCCTCTCCAGCATCATTATATATTTCCTGTGTTAAGTTCTTATTTATTAACATTAAAAAACTCCCTCAAATCAATTTATTCTGAAAAATTATTATACTATAATTTTTCAGTTTTTACAATAGATTCGAATGATTTTCCATTGTGGCCTATCCCAGTGGAAAATCATGTTAAAATTAATCTTAATGTATACAATAAATAAACAATACTCAATGCAATTCCTTTTTTACGTTCTATTATATATTTTCTTTCTAGCCTTTGTATAATAATAATTTCTGCTATAATTACACCTAAAAATAGAAGAGAAATATTAAAACTATTATCATAGGTAATTAGATTGATAATTCCGCCCAATTCCTGGTAGTAAACAAATGTTAAAAATATTTGAACCTATTACATTTCCCAGTGCCAAATCACTCTTTTTATTAATTGATGCTACTAATGATGTTATTATTTCTGGCAAACTTGTGCCAATCGCAACTATAGTAATACTTACAATTGCTTCACTTATATTAAACATTTCAGCAATTCTAATTGCACCATCTACAACAAAATCTGCACCATATTTTAAAAATATAATTCCACTAATTATTAATAGTATTATTTTTAAATATGAGCTTTTTGTTTTTTCATCTTCTACTATGTTTAATTGATTATTTTTATTTAACATCTTTTCTTCGTAAATTATATATATAATATAACCAACTGTAAACATAATTAATGTAAATGCTTCTATCCTGTTGATTTGATTTTGTCCTCCAAAATTACAAAAAATACCTAATAATATAATACTAATAATAAAAATTGGGAAATGTATTTTTAATATTCTTTTATCAATTTTTACAGGTTTACAAATTGATGCTATTCCTACTACAAGTAAAATATTACAAATTGAACTACCTATTCCATTGCCTATTACAATATCAGATTTTCCAAGTAAAGCTGACTTTATAGTAATAATTATTTCAGGCAAACTAGTTCCTATTCCAACAATTAATACTCCTATAATCATTTCTGATATTTTCATTTTTTTTGCTAATTCAGTTGCTCCTTTTACAATAAAATCGGCACCTTTAACTAATAGAATAAATCCCAATACCAATAAAAAAAACATATAACTTATTTCCTTCCCATAGTTATATGTTTTGTAATTTTATGTTTTATATTCAATTTTTTATTTATATATTTTTTTAATTCTATTAATTGCTTCTTTTGAATTTTCTTTCGTTCCAAAAGCAGTTAATCTAAGAAAAACTTCTCCGCATTTTCCAAATCCACTTCCAGGAGTACCTACAACATTTGCTTTTTCCAAAAGTTCATCAAAAAAATCCCAAGATGACATGTTATTTGGTGTTTTAAGCCAAACATAAGGTGAATTAACTCCTCCATATACTGTAAATCCAGCTTCAATAAGTCCTTCTTTAATAATTTTTGCATTTTCTAAATAATCTTTTATATTTGCTTTTATTTGTTCTTTTCCTTCTTCTGAATAAACCGCCTCTGCTGCCCTTTGTACAACATAAGCTGTTCCATTAAATTTTGTAGTAGTTCTTCTATTCCATAATTTATTCATTTCGATTGTGTTTCCATCTTGTGTATATCCTTTAACACTTTTTGGTATAACAACATATCCACATCTTAGACCCGTAAATCCCGCTGTTTTTGAGTAACTTTTGAATTCTATTGCTACATCTTTTGCTCCTTCTATTTCATAGATGCTATGAGGAATATCTTTTTCTGTAATAAAAGCTTCATAAGCAGCATCATATAGTATGATTGATTTATTATCTCTAGCATAATCAACAAATTTTTTTAATTCTTGTTTTGAAATTGCCACGCCTGTTGGATTATTTGGAAAACACAGATATATTATATCTACCTTTTCTTTAGGTAATTCTGGTACAAAATTATTTTTTTCTAATACAGGTAAATATACAATATTTTCTTTTTTCCCAGACATAATATTCGTATCTACATAAACAGGATATACTGGATCTGTAATTGCTACTTTATTACTCTCTCCAAAAATATCTACTATATTTCCACAATCACACTTAGCTCCATCTGATACAAATATTTCATCCAATTCTATTCCTAAATCTTTATATTCATTTTCAATAATAGCTTTTCTTAAAAACTCATATCCTTGTTCTGGTCCATATCCTCGAAAGCTTTGGGCTTCGCCCATTTCATTAACAGCTTTATGCATCGCTTGGATTACAGCTGGAACAATCGGTTTGGTAACATCTCCTATTCCAAGTTTTATAATTTTTTTGTCTGGATTATTTTTTTGAAATTCAGCAACTTTTTTGGCAATTGTTGAAAATAAATAATTATCTTTTAATTTTAAAAAATTCTCATTAATATATGCCATAAAAATACTTTCTCCCTTAAAAAAAATATATTCAATTTCATATTACGACTCTCAACTTAATAAACAAATCAAAAACGAGTATTGCCAGGCAAAAGTGATTGCTTTTAACAAAGCAAGACGAAGTTTTCATTTGTTTTAAAGTATTTCTCCTTCAAATACTGTAGTTGCAGGTCCTATCATATACACATGATTATCATTTTGATTCCATTCAATTTTTAAGTCTCCACCTAAAAGCTTAACTGTAACTTCTCTTTGTGTATAATTATTTAAAAAACCTGCTACAGCCGTCCCACAAGCTCCTGTTCCGCAAGCTAGAGTTTCCCCTGCTCCTCTTTCCCATACTCTCATTTTTAGAGTTTTTTCATCTATAATATTTACAAATTCAACATTTGCTTTGTTGGGAAAAACATTATCTAATTCTAATATTTTTCCATATTTACATATGTCAAAATTATTAACATCTTCTTTGATAAAAGTTATTGCATGGGGATTTCCCATTGAAACACATGTAAATTTAAATTCTTTATCTTCTGCTTTTAATATCAAATTTTTCACTGGACATTCATTTGATTTAACTGGTATTTTTTCCGATTCTAAAATTGGCTCTCCCATATCAACTTTTACTAGTTTTATCTTTCCTTGTTCTTCTTGCATCTCTAATACTTTAATTCCAGCTAGTGTTTCAATTGATATTGTAGTCTTATTTGTCAAACCTTTATCATATACAAATTTTCCAACACATCTTATTCCATTTCCACACATTTCGGCTTGAGAACCATCTTGATTATACATTTCCATTTTGAAATCTGCAATGTCAGATTTACATATTAATATTAGACCATCTGATCCAATTCCAAAATGTCTATCACTTACATACTTTGCAAGCTCTGATCTATTCTCAATATTTTGATTAATTGCATCCATATATACATAGTCATTACCTAATCCATGCATTTTTGTAAATTTTAACATATTAACCTCCTTAATTTTCCAATTATTGATGCCTATGTTCTTTAGCAGAATGAAGTAATCCAACAAACAATGGAGCTGGTCTATTAGGCCTTGATTTTAATTCTGGATGAAATTGTCCAGCTATAAAATATGGATGATTTTTTAGTTCTACAATCTCTACTAATTGTCCATCAGGAGATGTCCCTGAACAGATCAAACCTGCTTCTTCAATTTTCTTTTTATATTCATTGTTAAATTCGAATCTATGTCTATGTCTTTCATCTATTTTTTCTTTATTATATATTTCATATGCAAGAGACTCTTTTTTTATGATACATGGATAACTTCCAAGTCGCATTGTTCCACCTTTTTTATGTATATTTTTTTGGTCTTCCATAATATGAATAACTGGGTTTTTTGTTGAATCACTAAATTCTGCTGAATTTGCATCTTTATATCCCAAAACATTTCTTGCAAATTCAACAACTGCCATTTGCATTCCTAGGCATATTCCTAAAAATGGTATTTTGTTTTCTCTAGCAAATTTTATAGTTTCAATTTTACCTTCTATTCCCCTATTTCCAAATCCACCAGGAACAATTATTCCATCTACATTTTTCAGCTTTTCTTTAACTGTATTTTCGGTAATAATTTCACAATCGATTAGTTCAATATCTGCTTTTACATTATTTTTATAACTTGCATGATGTATACTTTCTATTACAGATATATAGGCATCTTCTAATTTTACATATTTTCCTACAATTGCTATTTTTACTCTATCTTCATCTTTTATATTCTTTATATTGCTTATCATTTCTTGCCATTCTGAATTATCTGGGACATAATTATCTAATCTCAAATGATTACATACTTCTCTTCCTAATCCTTCTTTTTCTAATAATAATGGTACTTCATATAAGTTACTTGCTGTTTGATTTTGAATAACACTTGTTTTTCTAACATTACAAAATAGAGCAATTTTTTCTCTGATATTCTCTGGAATTTCAAGCTCAGTTCTACATACTAGAATATTTGGCTTAATTCCTAAACTTTGAAGTTCCTTTACAGAATGCTGTGTTGGCTTTGATTTTATTTCATTTGACCCTGTTATATATGGAAGTAATGTTACATGAATATATAAAACATCCTCTGGATTTTTTTCAAGTCCAACTTGTCTTATCGCTTCGATTATAGATATACCTTCAATATCTCCTATTGTACCACCTATTTCTGTAATTACGATATCTATTTCTTTGTCTTCAAAACTATATATTTTTTCTTTTATTTCATTTGTAACATGTGGTATTACTTGAACTGTTTTTCCTAAGTAATCTCCTCTTCTTTCTTTATCTATTACATTTGAATAGATTTTGCCCATTGTTACACTTGAATTTTTTGTTAGATTTTCATCTATAAATCTTTCATAATGACCTAAATCCAAATCTGTTTCTGCTCCATCATCTGTAACAAATACTTCTCCATGTTCATAAGGATTCATTGTACCTGGATCAACATTTAAATATGGGTCAAATTTCTGAATCGCAACTTTATATCCTCTATTTTTTAAAAGTCTTCCAAGAGATGCTGCAGTTATCCCTTTTCCAAGTCCTGATACAACTCCACCTGTAATAAAAATATATTTTGTATTCATAAAAACCTTCCTTTCTTATAAAAAACCCAAAAAACAAAAAAAGACTTAAAACAATCCACCCTTTTTTAGGGGTTTTTTTTAAGTCTATACTTTATATTTTTATATAATACCACTTTTTTCTATATTAATCAATACATTTTTCAAATTTTTTCATACAAAATGAGATTCAATTCACAACATATTATCATAAGCATACAATAAAAATAATTGATTGAAGTGAATGTGAAGTAATCTAGCGTAATTTCTTAAGCAATTTTAGGACAAGAGTTCATTTTTCGAAGCAACAATGGAAGGGAGTCCAAAAATTTCTTTAGAAATTACGTCGATTGGCTGAAACCGAACAAAATCAATTATTTTTATTGTGTGCTTTCAATATAAACTGTAAATTGTAACAATTGTAAACCTGTAGCATAAAAATTAAAAATAAGTCTTGCCAAATTTTTATTTTTGGTGTATAGTATGTAAGGTTGTAAAAAATGAAGAAAGGAAGGCAATGTGAAAACATTTTTTGATGGAGTATATGTATCATATAAAACTTTAGAGGAGGCTGGAATACATTACCCCATAAAGCTAGAATATTTTAAAACATCAGTAGAAGAAAATGTTGAACAACAATTTGGAATAGAAATAGTAAAAACCGAATTTAACGAAAGTAGTATTAAAATTGAATCAAAAGAAGCCAAAAATGTTACAAATGATGAGCTTGAACAAAATAGAATACTTACTTTATTAAAAAACAATGAAGTTACACCAGTTGGATTAAATGATGTTTTACAAGAATTGCTACATATCCCTGTAGCAGAAATGGAGAAATAAATGGAAATCGCCAAGTAAAAAGATAGTATTAATAAAAATACTATCTTTTTTTGTATCATTATATTTTCTGCATAATAGTAATAAAACTTAATTGCTCTATAATAGTTTAAATTTATGAAAAATTATATATAGAAAACTATTATATGAAATAATGAAATAATGATATATTAATAATTTAAGAAGTTTCGAATGTGATTGGAGAAGGGATAATCATTTCTTTAATATAAATTAATGAGGAAGCGATGGCTTGCGTAGCAAGAGCAGCGAGAGGCTCGTTAATTTATATTTTAGAAATGATATCACTTCGTATTGAGCCGAGAAACTTTGAAAATTATTAATATATCATTATTTCATTGATATTTATAGTATTAACCAATGTCTATCATACAAAATTTCGAACAAATTTTATTTTGTCTATTGATTTTTATTGTAATATATTGTATTATTTTGTCGAGGTGCAAAAATGGAAATAATATTAAATAGTAAAAATCTTATTAAAACAAAAACTCTAGCTTGTGGTACACAAGTTTTATTTCTTTTTTCAATTTTTATATTATGTATTTAATACTATTATTTAATAGTATTTTTTTTTGATTTTTTGCACATATTTCGGAAATAATATCACAACAGTGATTCTCATTTCCAAGTATATTAAAAGGAGGATTCTTAAATGGAAGAAAAAAAATTGCTTTACGATGTTAACGAAAAACCACCCATTGCTAAGTGGATTGTCTTAGCTATACAGCATGTTTTTGCTATGTTTGGAGCCACAATTTTAGTTCCAATACTTGTCAATAGTGGCCTAGCTGCAAAAGGGATAGATGGAGAAGCTTTATCTATCGCTGTTGCATTAGTTACTGCAGGATTAGGTACATTAATTTACATTTTATGTACTAAAGGAAAATCTCCAGTATTTTTAGGAAGCTCATTTGCATTTATATCGCCTATAATTGCAGCTTATATTGCTGGTTCTTCTGGAGATGGTGGTGTTCAAGGCGGAATTGCTGGAGCAATGACAGGCATTATGGTTATAGGAATTGTATATATTATAGTTTCGCTTATCATAAGATTTGTTGGCAAAAATTGGATAGATAAGCTTTTACCTCCAATTGTAATTGGTCCAATGATTATGATAATTGGTCTTGGTCTTGCAAGTAGTGCTGTAGGAAATATATTTGATAAAAGTATCCAAGTATCAGGGATAGAATGGAAAGGTCCTGTTGTTGCTTTAATCACATTTTTAGCAACAGCTTTAACTATGACAAAGGCTAAGGGGTTCTTCAAAATTATTCCATTTTTAGTAGGTATTATTGTTGGTTACATAAGTGCTTGTATACTTGGATTAGTTAGTTTTGAAGTAGTTCTACAGGCTAATTGGTTTCAATTACCACACTTTCATATACCTTTTGTAAATTATACACCTAATTGGTTAATAGCTCTTACAATGGCACCAATTGCATTAGTTACAATGGCAGAGCATATAGGAGATCATAAAGCTTTAAGTATAATAATTGACAGAGATTTATTAAAGGATCCTGGTCTTGATAAAACTCTATTAGGTGATGGTATTGCAACATTTGTTGCAGGTTTACTTGGAGGTCCTGCAAATACAACTTATGGTGAAAATACTTCTGTAGTAGGTATGACCAAAGTAGCTTCTGTTTGGGTAATCGGATTAGCAGCAATAATGGCAATAGTATTAGGTTTCTTAGGAAAATTCACAGCACTTGTTCAAACAATTCCTGCACCAGTTTTAGGTGGTGTATCTTTACTATTATATGGTTTTATTGCCGTAAATGGTCTTAAAGTATTAATACAGAATAAAACCGATTTTAGTAAAAATAAAAATATAATAGTCGCTTCTGCAATGCTTGTTTTAGGTCTTGGTGGAGCTGCATTTTCAATAGCAACCGGAAATAATTTATCTGTAGAAATTTCAGGAATGAGCTTAGCAGCAATTGCAGGAATACTTTTAAATCTATTATTACCTGAAGAGAATTAATACTAATTATTTAAAAATCGTTACTAGTCATTTTTAATAAATGTATTTTTAGAATGAAGTGCGTAAGCGTTTAACTGGAGCGAAGCGGAGGGCGGTCTGGAGCAATTCACAGATATTGTTCAATTATATAATTTATTATATAATTGAACATATGAAAATTGCGACACCAAACGTAATGATAAAAATATATTTATTAAAAATGGCTAGTGACAAAATACTAAAATATTGAGATTGAAAGGAGTAAATTTATGAGCGCAATAGTCTTAGATAATCCCTTAATTCAACATAAACTTTCAATTATTAGGGATAAAAAAACAGGAACAAAGGAATTTAGAGAAATAATCGGAGAATTAGCTACTTTTTTATGTTATGAAGCAATGTCAGATGCTAAGCTTGAAGAAGTTGAAATAGAAACTCCAATATGTAAAACAAAAGTAAAAAAATTAAATGAGAATAAATATGCATTTGTACCAATTTTACGTGCTGGAACGGGAATGCTAGATGGGTTACTTAAAGCCATTCCAAATGCTAAAATAGGGCATGTTGGCTTATACAGAAATGAAGAAACACATGAACCTGTACGTTATTATTATAAAATGCCTAGTGATATTTCATCTAGAGAAGTTATTGTTCTAGACCCAATGCTAGCAACAGGTGGTTCCGCAAGTGATACTATTACAATGCTTAAAGAAGATGGTGTTAAGAATATTAAATTTTTATGTATTATTGCAGCACCTGAAGGAATAAAAAAATTGGAAGAAGCTCATCCAGATGTAAAAATTTATACAACAGCTGTTGATGAAAGACTAAACGAAAATGCTTACATTGTACCTGGTTTAGGAGATGCAGGAGATAGAATTTTTGGAACAAAATAGAATAAAATAGATTTACCTCAATGAGGTAAATCTATTTTAATTTTCAATTCTTTTAAATACTATTCCTTCTGGATTATTAATCTCTCTTCCAACTTTTCCTTCATTTATTAAATTATCATTAGGTATTGTCAATTGTATATTTTCTGCTTTAAATGATTTTCCAGAATTAAGTTTTATTGTTAAATCAAAACTGAAAGTGGCATTTAAATCTTCCTCATTCATACCTATTTTTTTTAATAATTCACCATAATTAATCTCAGTGTCCTCATTAGATTTATATGTTCCAATATTATTATTGGCACATCTAAATTCAATAATTCCTCCCTGATTTGAAATTTCCATTTTTTTTGAATTGCTTGTTTTTGCACCACTATACTCTATACTATCAATTAAGTATTCATCTGTATTTTTATATAATATTTTTTCATCTTGAGTCTGTTTATAAAACTTCAATTCTCCTTTATTCGAATTCTTCTCAACCTTAAAATTCTCTATAGCAACTGATGCAATTGTCTCTGTTTTATTATACTGTACATTTTTTTCCACATATACATATATATCATTATTTTGATTAATTGTTTTATCCCATTTTGCCTCTGGGTTTTCCACATCTTGACCATCAACTGTGGAAATAACAGATATTTTGGAAACGAGAAAAGGCATATTAGTTTCTCCATTTTCATCATACTTTAAAATAAATAATATAGCAGTAAAAACAATACCTATTATTATTATAGATATAATACATAAATGAATCACTTTTTTGCTTAAAGCTTGTTTACTCATAATCTCGCCTCCAACTTTTCACTTATAAACTCATTCTTTATTAATAGATGCGCTTTTTTGGCTTCTTAACTCTTTAAAAAAATCTTGTAATATATTTTGACATTCTTTTTGTAAAATAGAATTTTCAAATTCAACTCTATGGTTGAATTTGAAATCTCTAAATAAATTAAGTTTTGAGCCCACTGCTCCTGTTTTTTCATCTAAAGCACCATAATACACCTTTTTTATTCTTGATTGAATAATTGCTCCTGCACACATAGGGCAAGGTTCTAAAGTTACATACATTTCACAGTCAATCAATCTCCAAGATTTCAATCTTTTACTTGCCTTCTGTATTGCTAAAATTTCTGCATGTTTTGTAGTATCAACTTTTGTTTCTTTTTGATTAAATGCTCTCGCAATTATTCTTCCATCTTTAACAATAATTGCTCCTACTGGAACTTCAAGCTTATCATATGCAATTTTTGCTTGTGCTAGTGCCTTTTTCATATATTTTTCTTTAATATTCATCTTTTCTCCCTCTTTGGTCTATCAGAGATCATATTAAATTATTCTTGCATAAGCTTCCATTTTTGTGCATTTGTTTGATTCCAGTCCCAAATTTCAATATTGTTAAAATTTTTAACATTAGCAGCATATAAATCTAATGCCTTACCTGATTCAGCACCTAGAAATGTAATTGTTCCATCTGAATTTTTTAAAATGAACCATTTTTGAGCATTTGTTTTATTTGATGTATATATATCTACATTTGTCATATTAGCAGTCTTGTTCGCATATACATCTAATGCTTTATTACTTGCCTTATTTAAAATGGTATAACTTCCATCACTGTTTTTCTCAAATCTAAATTTTTGAGCATTCGTCTTATTAAGATCATAAATATCTACATTCGTAAAGTTATCAGTTCTACCTCCATATACATCAATAGCTTTTTTAGTATTTATACTAGATAAAATATAGTAATATTTATTTGTATCAATATTTATAGAGCTTATTTCACTTGAACTTTTTAGATTAAATTTTTGAGAAGAATTATTATTATCATTATTTGTTTTAATATTAGAATTATTTTTATCTCCTGTTAAATCTATTACTAGTCCATCTGAAGTATAAAAGCTAATTGTATTATCGGAATTTTGTCCTATATACCATTTTTGACCTAAGTCTTCTTTAGTATTTGTTGATACATTGTTTACATTTAATGTTATCGTACTGTTTTTAGGAGCACTATATTCTTTTAAAGAATTTTGCATTTCCATATTTTGTATGTAATATGATTCATCATTATTTTTAATAAATTTGAATTTTTGCGAATCGCTACAATTCAATGTATTTATTACTGTGCTATTATCAGCTTTCAAATTTCCATTTTTAGCATCTATAGCTCTACCTTTTAAATATACTGAGGTTATAAAATATTCTTTATTTTCATCTATATTTGGTTTTCTTATTATTTTAAATGTTTTAATTATTTTTCCTTTGAAGTCTCCTATTCCATCTATTCTAACTGTTGCTTCTCCTATATTTTTATTATTATAGTATGTAAGTTTATAGTGGACATTTTTAATTAATTTTGTATTTCCCATTGTTATCGAAATGTTTAACTCAACATTTTTTCCAGTATAATATGTAGGTACAATACCTTCAATTTTATAATCTAATAAATTAAAAGATGTGTATTGATTTACAGGTTCTTGGTCTGTATTTTGATTTACTGGCTCTTGGTCTGTATTTTGATTTACTGGCTCTTGATCTGTATTTTGGTTTACTGGTTCTTGATCTGTATTTTGATTTTCTGGCTCTTGGTCTGTATTTTGATTTACTGGCTCTTGATCTGTATTTTGATTTACTGGCTCTTGATCTGTATTTTGGTTTACTGGTTCTTGGTCTGTATTTTGATTTACTGGTTCTTGATCTGTATTTTGGTTTACTGGTTCTTGGTCTGTATTTTGGTTTACTGGTTCTTGGTCTGTATTTTGGTTTACTGGTTCTTGGTCTGTATTTTGGTTCACAGGCTCTTGATCTGTATTTTGATTTACAGGTTCTTGGTCTGCATTTTGGTTTTCTGAATCATCCACTATTTTTTTATTTATAGGATAAATATTGCTTATTTTACCATCAACTTTATTGTTACTTATTGTTCCTCCATTTTTAATAAGTGTATCACTAAAATATCTAATTCCTCCACCAAGTGTATCTGCAGAATTTCCGCTAATGTTTCCTCCATTAATAGTTATTTTCCCATTAGCTTGAACTCCTCCTCCAGTTGTTCCAGCAGAATTTCCAATTATTTTACCACCATTAAATATAACTTCTCCTACTGCATTAATACATATTCCTCCACCTGCATATCCTGCTACGTTTCCTGAAATTACTGTGTTTCCTTTAATTGTAAGTTTTCCATATGTGTAAATTCCTCCGCCACTTGCTGTAGTTGCTGTATTTTTATTAAAACTAGAATCTACAATATTAACTTTTGATGTTTCATTTGCAATAAACATTCCTCCACCATGTATAGCATGATTATTTGTAATATTAGATTTTGAAATTGTTGCATTTGATGAAGTTACATAAATTGCTCCTCCTCTATCACTACTGTTGCAATCACTAATAGTCAAATTATTAATAGTTGCTTTTGATCCATATCCAATTTGTAATCCTCCTCCAGTATTAATCGTAAAAACAGAACTTGTACCACTGCTTCCAATAGCACCTTGTTTAGATATTTTTAGGTTACTATTTGGTTGTCCACCATCTATTATTCCTCCAGATATTTTTCCTCCATTTATAGTCCATACACTACCATCTGCACATCCTTGTAATCCTATTACACTCGCTATAGCACTAGATTGTATTTTTGTATTTTTTTGTAATGAAATATTAGATCCTTTTGTTGCAAAGTTTCCTGATATTTCAAATTTATCACCCATAGTTAAATATGCTAGCCCAGTATATACTCCAACTCCATATATCGAATTATCAGTCTTTCTTATTGTTGTTGTTTTTCCGCTTACAGTTGGTGTGGTTAATTGTATAACAGAATTATTATCAGCTTTGTTGTTTTGTATTTTTCCATTTTCCAAGTTTACTTCTGAACTTCTATCTGCATATATACCAACACCCAAACATTGTTGTTTAACATCGCCAGATAAATTGGTATATTTTGAATTTGTTTTAACTATTGAATTATTTGATGCTTTATTATTTATTATACTACCGCCATTCATATTAAGTGTACTCGCGGATTCCAAGTAAATACCAGCACCCATTGTAGAAAGATAATAGTTACGACTTGATTGCATTGGAAGCTCTAGTTCATATGCTATTTTTTGGGAATTATTACTTATTTCTCCACCATACATATAAATATTCCCATTTCTTGCAAAAATTGCTGAACCAAATGCTACATAGTAATCAACTGATCCTAATTTTTTTGTTAATGTAGTTGCTTTGTTAAAATTATTGCATAACTTAACATTATTATATAAACTCAAGTCTCCTAAATCAACTTTTATTAAAGTAGCAGAAGATGTTACATTACTTTTGTTTCCATCAAGAGTAATTGTACCTTTCATACCGTCAGTTCCTAAACTTAAATTACCATTGACTAAAAATAAAGGATCATTATTTAGCTTTGTCCCTCTTTTAATTGTAACATTTTCAGAAGATGTTAATACTACTTTTTGATTTCTTTCTATAGTGATTTTACTATTAGCAGTCCAATTTCCCCCATTTCTTAAATTAACAACTAATTCATACGCATAATATTTTTTTCCATTATCATCAATTCTTGCTTCATTATTTCTATTGTTAATAATAGCTGTTTTTAGTTCATCCCATGATTGAACTTCAATAGGATCCTTTGTTTTATGTAAATATACTATGTCGTAATAATTAGGATTAGGATTAGTATCAGGATTAGTATCTAAGTTTTTATATTTTGCTCCTTTTGGAATATATTTCCATTCATTGTTTATTTTATTTATAGTTTGATCAGTTCCTAATCCAAAAAACACCTTACTATTTGTTAATGTAGCAGAAATTTCATATTTATCTTGTGTAGTATATATATAATTTACCTCAGCTTTTTTTAACCAATCTGTTATATCTTTATGTGCTCTACCCATTTCATTCGAAATTACAGCATATTTTGGATTTAAAACATTTATAAATCCTTGAGTGCTTGATTGAGTATTACCATGGTGTCCTAATTTTAACAAATCTATTTTCCCTATGGCATTTTTGATTCTATCCTCATCTCCAAGTCTTTCAGGTGAAGTTGATGTAGCTGCTTTTTTTTCACTATTATTAATATCTCCCGCAAAAAAAGCTTTTTTATTTCCTTGTGTTAATAAAAGTCCTAATGAATTATTATTCTCATTTGTAATTGTTTCTCTTGTTGATATAGTTTCTTTTGTTGTTTTATATTCCCATTTATTACCTATTTTCCTAACATAAATTTGATTTCCGTTTTTATCAAATAATTCCCAATTAAAAATTTGAATTTTTGCACTTCCAAAGCTAATGTTTTTTGTAGTTGTATTATTAAATTCTATAAAATTACTTTCTTTTGCATTTGCAGTACTTTGAATAAAACTATTTGTTAAGCTTGGACTAATTGTTGTAGATTTTATAGCTCCATAACTTACTCCAACTACCTTTATGTTTTTAGCTATTGCTTTTTTAATTATATTTTCATAAATCGAAGGATCCTCTTGATTTGATGAAAATTTTTTATCATATATATTCATAAAAATCTTATCAATTTGAAAATTATCTATTACATCTAAAGCATCCCCATGATGGTCAGTATGATTATGTGTAATCATAAAAAATTCAAGTTTAGTTACGCCATGCTTTTTTAAAAAGTTTTTTACTGATGTAACTACTTTTCCATTTTCGTCCCTTTTATTTCCTGCATCTATTAATCCATAATGCTTTGTTCCATTTTGATCATAGTTTTCTAATAAGATACAATCTCCTGCTCCAACATCTTTGGTTATTTCAGAATAAAAGTATATCCTTGTCATGTTTGTTAAGTTTCCAGCATAAACTTTGTTATTTATCATAAAAAATATACTTATACTCATAAAAAAAACTATTATAAAAACTTTTTTTATTATTTTTCCCATATATTTTCCTCCTACAACACCAAGTTTTATTATAACACAAATTTGGAATTATGTCAATTTTTCCCAAAAATACCTTATTTGACAGCTACTGCATATATCAAAATTTCAAAGTATTTTATGCTTAAATACTTTATCATAAATACTATATAATAAGCTATATTGTTCTTAATTTTTTAACAGTTTTTGCTAAATTTTTAACTAAATAATCTACCTCTTTTTTTGTATTAAACTCACCAAATGAAACCCTTAATGCACTTTTAGCTTCTTTTTCATTTAATCCTATAGCCAATAAAACATGAGATGGAGAAATTTCTTCTGAATTACATGCTGAACCACTTGAAGCACAAATTCCTACATTATCTAATTCTAATAATAAATCACTTCCATTTATTCCTTCGAATGAAATATTACTATTTCCTGGAA
>Ga0247608_10003144_pt1 | contig 19608 bp, 19 predicted proteins | sample 176DNAGHGlowgp2_FD_193490 | JGI IMG/M metagenome (GOLD analysis project Ga0247608, IMG submission 193490) | Sheep rumen microbial communities from Palmerston North, Manawatu-Wanganui, New Zealand - 1766 DNA GHGlow gp2 | ecosystem: Host-associated > Mammals > Digestive system > Stomach > Rumen ...
GAACAGGCTTTTCGAGAAAGAGACAGCATTAACGAACATCCTCGCGGTCAATGAAGGAGTTACGGTAACTGATGCAACTTCCGCTATCCTGGAGCTCCTCCCTTCCGATTCACCGAACAAGAAGGCAGGCGAATTATCGGGCGGCATGAAAAGGCGCCTTGCCGTTATAAGAGCGATGCTCCACGATTCAGACTGCGTAATCCTGGATGAGCCTTTTACAGGGCTTGACGATGAGGCGCGCGCGAAAACGATCAGCTTTATAAGAGCGCGGTTAAACGGCCGCCTGCTTATCGTCACGAGCCACGACGAGAGAGGTCTTGAAGACCTTAAGGTCGTTAATATCGAATCTTAAGAAAGCTTGCTAACGTCTGTTGCGTAGCACCATCTTCCGCCCGTGAGATTTCCGAAGAAATACTTCATAGAAGCGGACTCGCTCATGATAAGGAGCTTTCCGTCCTTGAATATGATCTCTTCTGCCATCGGCGGTGCGTCGAATGAAGCCACCTGTGTGGAACTGTCGAAAGCATAGACAGGTACGGCTATATCAGGTTCAACTCCGCCCGAATTTACTCTCCCCACGATTTTTACAGGTTCACTGCCTGCAATGTCATAGCTTCTGATCGTTGACTTGGGGGTGCCGTAAGACTGGGATATCCAGATTTTTCCGTTCCTGACAGTCATGCCCTGAACAAGATCCGGCATCGAATACATCTCAAAAGGTATTTGGGAGACGCCGAAAACCGAATCCTCATCATTGCTGAACTTATACGCCCAGGCAATAGCACGGTTCTCTTCGCCGGTCTTTGTCGTGATCCAGTGCGATTTATCTGTCATGTAATTAGGGTCTCTGTAGAACTCGCCGACGATCATGCGGTCATCACTAAAACATATCCAGGCAACATTGATCTTGTCATTTAAGAACTTTGTTGAGAAACTTCCGAGCTTCTTTACTGTATCGCCGCTCTTTGCGGAAAGAACATCATTCAGATTATAGACATTTATGCACGCGTCCTCGTCACCTGCTACGAAAAGGTACTCCCCGTGCGAAGCAAGACCGCCTGCATGAGGCTTGATGGGATTGCCATTCTCGTCGCCCATGACAACATAGCCTTCATCCTTGCCGCTTGCTCCGTCGACCCTGTAAATGCGTGACGGAGAACCGTCCTTCTGATATCCGCAGATAAGATATGTGTCTACTGACAATACGTGATCCAGGCCCTGCGGCGTCATGTTGTCCATAAGGCCCGGTATTACAAAAGCCTTCTCAGAAGCCTTGTAATAGCTGCTTACGGGCGCCCTGAAATAGATCCTCGCGCCGATCAGCACGATGGCGATCAGGGCAACTAATACCACCAGGATGGTGACTATGACTTTCTTTGCTTTAGATCCTGTCTTTTTGCTCATGGCGGGGCGCCTCCATCTGATTTATGCCTTGTATTTTACCAAAAAGTTCAGGTTGAACTTCAGGCAAAACTCCGGGCAGCGCCTGGAATTCCGCCAGGAAAATGGTCCAAAAGTGGTCAAAATCCAGGCAAAAATCTAGGCGGCGCCCGGAATTCCGCCTGGAAAACGGCCATCAGTCATCCCGCTTCAATAAAGCAGCGCCCCCGAACCGGAGGTGCCGGCTTAAGTCTCACATTTTTATCAGATCAATACCAGTCCTTGTGTCTCTTGATGTAGATTACTTTCATGATCTGCGCGAAAACCATGTAGACTATCATGAGTATCGCAAGCCAGAGCATGTAGCTTATGGGCATTGTCGGAAGATCGAAAAGCGCAGACAGTCCGGTAAATCCGATTATCAGCGTAACCGCAATGACAGCAAGTGTCGAGAGCGTCAATTGGATCGATGCCCTGTCGCCGATGAACGGGAGCTTCGGCGTTCTGATCGTGTGGATTACCATCGTCTGTGAGATGACGCCGAACATGAACCAGCCGCACTGGAAGTAGCCGGCCATATCAGGATTGTTGTATCCGAAGATGAACCACAGTACGAGGAAGCACAGAACGTCAAGTACAGTACTCAAAAGACCGAAGGATACCATGAAGCCCTTGATGCCTCCGAGGTCCCATTTCTTGGGCTTCTCGATGTACTTGGATTCGACGTGGTCGAAAGGCATGCCGAGCTGTGCAAAGTCGTTTAAGAGGTTCTGCACGAGGATGTGCACAGGAAGCATCGGCAGGAACGGTAAGAAGATACTTGCGATGAGTACCGAGAACATGTTTCCGAAGTTGCCTGAGACGGACATCTTTAAGTACTTGGACATGTTCGCAAATGTGGAACGGCCTTCGACAACGCCTTCATCCAATACCATGAGGTCCTTTTCGAGGAGGATGATATCGGCGACCTCTTTCGCGATATCTACTGCGTTATCGACGGAGATACCGATATCTGCCTGCTTTAAGGGCAAGCTGTCGTTGATGCCGTCACCCATGTAGCCTACGGTGTGGCCGTTAGCCTGGAACATCTTGACTACACGCTGCTTCTGGTAAGGTGAGAGCTTGGAGAAGATGTCGCACTTCTCGCATGCTTCCCTTAACTCGTCGTCAGTCATTGCTTCGATCTTGGCACCGGTAAGAGACATCTCAGTTGAGAAGCCGAGTCTGCCGCAGATATTGATGGCAACACCTTCGGAGTCGCCCGTAAGGACTATCGTACGTACGCCGTTCTTTCTCAATGCGTTAATTGCTTCGCCCGCGGATTCCTTCGGCGGATCTAAGAATCCGACGAATCCGATCAATACCATCTCGCTCTCGTCCTGAACGCCGAAGACATCGACGCCGTGAACGTTATTCTTCTGTGCTACGGCGATAACACGGATGCCTTCGAGATTGTTCTCTTCGGCGATCTTTTTCGCATTCGCCTTAAGCTCATCAGTGATCTCTTTAACTTCACCGTCGATCTCAATGAAAGAGCAGATCGATAAGATCTCTTCAACAGCACCCTTTGTGATGAGCTGGCGCTTGCCGTTCTTGTCCCTGAGCACAACGCTCATCCTGCGGCGCGTAAAGTCGAACGGGATCTCGTCTTCTCTTACATAAGCTTCCTTAAGGTAAGAGAGGTCTTCCTTCTCGCCGCGGCTGATGATGGCAACGTCCATGAGGTTCTTAAGGCCTGTCTGGAAATAGCTGTTGAGGAATGCGTGTCTTAAGATACGCTTGTCTTCTCTTCCCAGAACGTCCATGTATTTCTCAAGGATGATCTCGTCCTGCGTGAGCGTACCGGTCTTATCGGTACAGAAGACGTCCATCTCACCGAATGTCTGGATGGCACCCAAGCGCTTAACGATGGTCTTCTTGCGGGACATGTTGATAGCGCCCCTTGCAAGTGAGGAGTTCATGATAACAGGGAGCATCTCCGGCATGATTCCTACTGCGATCGTGATGCCGAACATGAGGGATTCGAGCCAGCCGCCCTTGCCCTTGGTGATGAAGTTGGCGATGAAGATGACAGGCACCGTGATGAGCATGAAGCGGATAAGGAGCTTGCTTACGGAATCGAGGTTCCTCTCGAATGCGCTCTTCTCCTCATAAGAGTTGAGGCTCTTTGCCATGCTTCCGAAATATGTATCTCCGCCTGTCAAAAGGATGATGGCCTTAGCGCTTCCCGATACGATATTGGATCCCATGAATCCGATATTTGCGAGGTCGGTGACGCCGACGTTCTTATCGCTTGTCGTAAACTTCTCCACGGGATTGCTCTCACCCGTGAGCTGAGACTGGTCGATGAAAAGGTCCTTTGTCTCGATGAACCTTACATCGCCGGGGATCATGTCGCCTGATGCGAGCTTAACGATGTCGCCGGGAACAAGCTCTTCGATATCAACTTCGATCTCGACGTCGTTACGGATAACATCGAGCTTGGTGGTGATCATGCCCTGCAGTTTCTTGGCTGCGTTGTTTGACTTCTCTTCCTGAATGAAAGATATCGTCGCGGAAATTATGATTACCGCAACGAGCATGATGAATGTTGCAAAAGACGGTTCATCAGCGAGCACTACATCGGTCGCGAACGTGATCATCGCAACGATCAGGAGCACGATGTTGAACGGATTGATTACCGCATCCTTGATGCGTACGGCAAGGTTCTTTTCTTTGCCGAAATCAATGATGTTCCTTCCGTATTCTTCAAGACGGTCAGCAGCCTGAACAGGGTCAAGACCGTATTCGTCAGTCTGATACTTCTCGAAAAGGGCCTTTCGCTCCAAACCGCTAAGTTCCAGCAAAGTCTTCTCGACTTCATTGCGGCGTTCGGGGTTTTCCTTCTTCTTCATACCGATCTCCTGTGTTTATGCATTATAGTGGTAGATTATATAAAAATTTTTTAACAGTAACAACTAAAGAGCCGTATCCCTCACGGAAAACGGCTCTTGCACATATATTGACCGGTGCGCTTATCTTTGCTTAAGAACCCCCGGAAGACTTGCTTTCTGCTTCCCCAGATTCTTTGCATAACGCACGATAACAAAAAGAACGTAACCTGTGACAACGCCCAATGTATTCAGGATGAGGTCGTCAACGTCAGACGTCCTGTCGGCAAACGGCAGCTGGAGTATCTCTATTGCCAGAGACATGAGAAATCCGGTGCCCGCGACCTTGAAGAAAGTATCCAGGCGCTTATAGAGTACAGGCAGTAAGATTCCCGTCGGAACGAACATCAGGATATTGCCGAACACATTAAAGATCATGTGCGCCTCATTCTCGTAATCCAAAAGATACACAAACGGGATCAGATTGATCCTGCAGTTGAAGATCTCATTGAAATCTAGGCAAAGCGGCGAGAACGTAAAATATATGATGACAAGAAGATTTACGTACATCAGAATATGGAGCCTTTCCCGCTTCCAGTCGATCTTCTTATTGCGCAGACTGACCGCGGCCCTTACGAGCAGATATATGGCTGTAAAGACCGCTGCAATGTAAACATACGGTATAACTAACATTCCTATCATCTCCTAATTTTATTGCGGCTGACCTATCCCCATAAGTCAGCTCACCAATATTATACAATTCGGAATCTTAAAAACTTGCGCAGAAATAGGGTAATCACCTTAAGTTTTCCTTAAGTTTTAAGCAAAAACAGCCCGTGATAGTTGCAGAAAGCATATATCTTTCTTACCGCCCTGATCCTGAATCTCGCTTCACAGAGACCTTCAGGATAGAGCTTTTTAAGCTGGATACCGTCGTCTGAAACAGCCGCCAAAAATGAGATATAGTGGTTCTTTGTCATCGGGTGGTCAACAGTCACATAGTACTCGTCTTCAACTGTTTCTTTCTTAATCTGATGCTCCGCGTCACATGCTTCCGCTTCGAGAGGCGGCAGGGTGATCCCGCAGCAGCTGACTACCGCTTCGCCTGTTGCCTCTATCACATTTCCACACACAGGGCATACATAAAACTTGCATCTGCTCATGTTCGACGCGCGGTTAATATTCTTAATGTCTTCGCCCGATAAAAGCTCGATCACAGAGATTCCCAGAGCCTTTGCCAAAGGCTCTATAAGACTCACATCGGGGAAGCCCTGACCGGTCTCCCACTTGCTCACAGCCTTGCTGCTGACGAACACCTTCTCAGCGAGTTCTTCCTGCGTCATTTTCTTATTCTCGCGGAGCTTTCTTATCACTGCTCCGGTTACATATTTATCCATGGCCTACCGCCTCCTTTACGCAAACAAAAATAACACATCGCAAAATACATTGTTACCCACGCTCCGTGGAGTTGTTTTGGTGCTATAATGCGTATTTATGGGAAAAACAAGAAATTACACGGGCGACATCCTGATAATAATCGCGGGGCTTTTCTGGGGCAGCATGGGCATCTTCGTGCGCCATTTGAACGGCCTCGGTTTTTCATCCATCCAGGTGGCATGCTTAAGGCTTGTCACGGCAGGGATCCTTTTCGCGCTCATACTGCTCATAAAAGATCCCAAAGGCTTTAAGCTCAGCCCCAAAGACATCCCGCTGTTCCTAGCTCTGGGCCTTGTAAGCATCCTTTTCTTTACATGCTGCTACTTCACCGCGATCCGTTTGATGACGATGTCCACCGCGGCGATCCTTCTTTATACGTCGCCGATCTGGGTCATGATACTGGCGATAATATTCCTTAAAGAGAAATTCTCTATTCAAAAACTGATTGCGCTCGTGCTCGCATTTGCAGGCTGCGTTCTCGTATCCGGATTCGGCGGCAAAGTAACTGTTGTCGGCATTCTCGTAGGTTTGGGTTCCGGTCTTGGCTACGGACTTTACAGCATCTTCGGAACATTTGCGCTGAAGAAATATTCGCCTTATACGGTCACCTGCTATACATTTCTGATCGCTGGTTTTGGATCGATATTCGTTGCAAATCCTGCCGACATGCTCTCGAAAATCTCCGCCGTCGATAACAAGCTTTCCCTCTTCGGATTCGTGCTCTTAACGGCAGTTGTTACCGCAGTCATTCCATTCCTTCTCTACACATTAGGTCTTAACAAGACTACCGCCGGAAGAGCTGCAGTGCTTGCGACCGTTGAGCCCGCGGCGGCAACGCTTTTCGGGTTCTTCGTAATGGGAGAAAAGGTTGGGATCATCGCTGTTGTCGGAATACTTCTGGTTTTCGCGGCGATCGTGGTATTAAGTTTGCACAAGAAGAACGCTTAATCGTTCAGCGCTGCTGAAAGGCTCGGCGTCGTGCCTCTGGGACCCCTTATCGCAAAGATCTTAAACTCGTCATTAAGTCTTTCAAAAGTAAACTCATCCGGCTCATACTGCTTTAAGAGCTTGATCTTCATGAGCGCCGTGATCGTGAGATTCTTGTCAGAATAATCGTAAGGGATGTCAGTCTCCAAAACCCTGCATTTATAGAGTATCGCGGATACGGGTGCGCCGACATAGAGGAATACCGTGTCGCCGCGCAGGATGCCTCGCCCCTGCTTCCAGTCGATGGTATCAGATTTTTTAAAAGCTGCTATAACATCGTAGTACTTGGGGTTTGAAGGGATTATCCATTCCTTGGGTTCACGAACAGCCGTCTTGGCTTTGCGCCTTCTCGGAGCCGTTGCTTCGAAGCTCGCGTCAATAAGATCGTACACATTCTTCTCCGGAACGTCGCCATTCAGGCGCACGGTTATCCAGTGAAGCTTATTCATGTGATAGGCAGGGATTATGCCCTTCTGCTTTACGAGAAGGTCGTGGAATACGGGATCGTCGATCTTCAGATTGATGCAGGGAATCACGTCGTCTGACTCAAGACCGACCTTGCTTCCTCCGACATCCATGACGAGCGCGAACCATTTGCGGTTCTCCTTCTGTCTGAAGACCGCGCCGGTATTGTCCTCCCACGGGTATTCGGGCGACACCAGATATTTCTCATTGATGTAATCGAAAACTTTATTCTTCAGAGACTTGTTCTTCATTCTTCTCTCTGTCACTCCTGATTATCGAATAGACAGATGCATCGCAGACGCCCTGCATGTTGTGGCCTGCCTGACGGAGCGTGCCTTCGTACTTCATGCCGGCCTTCTGCATGACGCGGCCTGACTTCGGATTATTGACATCATGCGTTGCCATGAGACGGTTTATTCCGACAACATCAAAGAGATAATCTGCGACTGCCTTCAAAGCTTCGGGCATGTATCCGTTTCCCCAGCATTCTCTGGACAGGCAGTAGCCGATGAGAGCCTCATCCGTTATCTCGCGTAAGCTTACAACGGAAATATTACCGATGAGCTTCCCGCTCTCCTTTAATATCATTGCCCAGTTAAAATAGTCACCGTTCTTATACTGGGGGATCCATTCGTTGAGAACATATCTTGTAACCTCAACGCTCTCGTGCGGCGGCCATGTCAGGAACTTTGTAACATCAGGATCGTTGCACCATCCGTAGAACATGGCTTCGGCATCCTCGATGACAAACCGTCTTAAGACAAGCCTCTCGGTCTCCAATACTCTTGTGCCTGTTTTATTCATGTCATTTCTCTCCAAGCCACTGAATAAATGCCGTCTTGTCGTTGCTGTTATATCCTGCGTTCTTATAGAAATCCAGCGTTTCCGGTCTTTTCGAGCCCGTAAGGAGCATCATCTTGTAGCAGTTGTTGTCCATTGCGATCTTTTTCGCGTAATCGAGGCACTCTGTCGCATAACCCTTCTTGCGGTAATCCTTATGAGTCACGACATTCTCGACAAAAGCATAAGGCCTTATGCCTCTTGTAAGATTTGGGATTATCACGCACACGCAAGAGGATACGAGCTTGCCGTCAATCTCTTTAACAATGATGTGGTGATTGGGATCATCCATTATCTGTTCCCATGTTTTGGCAAGATGTTCATCATGCTCCGGAATGCCTTCCTCATGAAGGTTCAGATAGAGTTCGAGCAATGCATCCAGTTCATCTTTACGGGCTTCGCGTACCATGATATTGCCTTCCGTTTTAGTGATAGTCACATTTTAACATTATAAGGTGCAGGATGTATTGCTCCCGGAACTTTCTTTATACGTATCGAATCCGATGCGTTTAAAACCGGGAATTGCCCCGTAATCAGGACAGAAATGCTTTCAGATGAGGCAATACCTGCAGAGCCTCTTTCCTTCCCATCTGATATGCCCTTTCGAGTTCATCAGGGTCTCTTTCCGTCCTGCCGATGCCGATGGGCTCAGGCGACCTGATAACAAACGCAGTACCTTTGATCTCACGTTCTTCGATCTCTTCAACCTGCCTGTTATAGACTTCGTGGCGCTTCATCATGCCTTCCGCGATCGCAGGATATTTCCTGAGGGCAAGCTTCATAAGGGATGAAGCCTTTTTCTTTACGTATCCTTTAGGCTGTGTGAGCACGATGACATTGCGGTCATATCCGATGCTCTCCATGAACTTATAAGGGATCGAATCGGCGATCCCACCGTCCAGATAATAACTGCCTTCGATCTCAACGGGAGTGGACACGATGGGCATCGATGCCGAAGCCCTCATCCATTTAAGATCCGGTTCGCCGCCGTCCGTGCATTTATGGTAAACGCACCTGCCGGTCTTAACGTCCGTCGCGCCGATATAGAATTCCATCGGATCGTTCTTAAATGTCTCGCGGTCGAAAATATCAAGCTCATCAGGCAGTTCACGGTAGCAAAAATCCGCGCCGTAAAGGTCACCTGTCTTAATGAGCGACCTGTAGCTGCAGTATCTGGGATCTTTGCAGAATCTCTTGTTATATCTGATCGGTCTTCCGATCTGTCTTGATTTGTAATTGCACCCGAAAACAGCGCCTGCCGAGATACCGCATGCACCTTCGAACCAAATATCATTTTCCATGAGGACGTCTATTACGCCGCAGGTGAACATCCCGCGCATCGCGCCGCCTTCCAATACAAGTCCTGTCCTATTACCCACTTAAGTTTCCCCGTTTATGCTTTTATAAAATCGATCCGCTGAAGAGCCTTGCCGTTCGGGAGCGGATCTGATACGTTCAGTATTTTACTATAACCTATCCTCTCCATTGAAGTAATAAGTGCATTTTCCTCCATCTGGCAGTGAACCTCGTCGAGCCTGTCAAAGGCATGCAGATAAGGCGAATCCGACACCCACTGCGCCTCATCGGTATTGATCTGGATCACACATGAGACATACCTGGGACCGATCTTCTTTACCGCATTCTGAAAAGCCTCATAACCGATATATTCGATCAGGAGATTTGCGATGACGAGGTCTGCGGAAGGAAGCTTTTCCGGCTCCTTGATCAGATCGATGCAAAGGCACTCCAATATGCCTGCAAGATCCTTATAACGCTCTTCCACGGTCTTCAGATATCCTTCGTTGATATCGACACCGTAGACTTTTTCGAGCCTGACGGATCTGACATGTTCAAGACCGTTGCCGCCTGCAATTCCAAGTACCATCGCGGTCTTTACCGGATAGTCGGAAAACTGCTTCTTCATGATGGAGTTCATGGCCTGAAGCTGCTTAACGGAATCCAGGCTCATGTGATTCTCATAATCACTCAAAGATATCTCTTCCCACGGGTTGCTCATACGTCTTCACGCCTTATCACGGACACGTGTGTAATGCCGTTTGCTTCGTCCGGATATTCCTTGCAAAAGTGCATGCCGATGGATTCCGCTGTCTTAAAAGAACCTTCGTTAGTGTATTTGCAGTAAGAATAGATCGCAGGATATTCCGTGTTCTTAAAAGCCCAGTCGCGCACTGCGGCAGCGGCTTCCTTTGCGTAGCCTTTGCGCTGCTGATCGCGTCTTATGTGATAGCCGATCTCAGGGAGCATCTCGCCTTCGATATTCTGCAGAGTAAGGCCGCAGTCACCGATCATCTCACCGGTCTGCTTAAGGCATACGGCCCAGAGTCCGAAGCCATTATCCTTATAGCGGTTCATGTTGCGCTCTATCCAGCCTCTTACCCTCTCCTCATCGAATGTATAAGGATAGTGCTGCATGATCTCGCGATCCGACAAAACGGCATAGAGAGCATCGAAGTCATCCATGCTCATCTCACGAAGATATAGTCTTTCTGTCTCAAGTATCTTTTTCATATATGCCTCTCAAAGATAATAGCATGATATTTTAACACGGCCGTTTGTTTTTCCGTAAAAACCATAAGTTATTTCAGGTTGATTTTAAGATGCCCCCTTATACTCCGCTTAAGAAAACGGAGGAAAACATCATGGATTACCAGAATACATTCAAGCGTTATGAGATCAAATTCATCCTGACTTCCGCTGAGAGGAAGCGTCTCATGAACGTTATGGACGGAATAATGAAGATCGACAACTACGGTCATACGACCATCAGGAATATCTATTTCGATACAGATAATTACCGCCTGATAAGAACATCGCTCGATAAGCCCGTTTACAAAGAAAAACTCAGGGTAAGGAGCTATCAGAGAGTCACCGGAGAAGACCCGGTCTTCGTGGAGCTGAAGAAGAAATACGATTCCGTCGTCTACAAAAGAAGGATCGCCATGCCGGAGAACATCGCTTCAGGATGGCTGGAATACGGCCTGCCGGCTCCATTTGATTCGCAGATAGCAAGAGAGATCGGATACTTCATAGATTTCTACCGGGGAATAAGTCCTAAGGTCTTTCTGTCCTACGAACGCGAGGCATTCTATCCGGAAGACGGGAGCGACATAAGGATCACGCTGGACTCGAACATAATAGCCAGGGACTACGATCTGTCTTTGCAGAAGGGCGTATACGGCGGAAACATCCTGGACATGGATCTCTCCATCCTCGAAGTGAAAGTATCGGAAACAATGCCGATGTGGCTTATCAGGTTCTTACGCGAAAACAACATCGCAAAGACATCATTCTCAAAATACGGAATGTTCTATGTAAATACCGTGATGGGAAAACAGAAAGAAAAAACAGGAGGACTTCTTTATGCTTGATACAATACTCGATTTCCTGGTGCCGGTCGCATCATCTCTTGCAATAGGTCTCGTCCTTGCCTTCGTGCACATGTTCAGGAACAAATACAGCAAGAGCTTCGTCGTGACCTTGGCAGTCCTTCCTGCGATAGTATGCGTTGTCATCATGGCAGTAAACGGTAATATCGGCGCAGGAGTGGCAGTCGCAGGAGCATTCAGCCTCGTAAGGTTCAGATCTGCTCCCGGCACTGCAAAAGAGATCGCTGCACTTTTCCTTGCAATGACGGCAGGACTTCTTACCGGAATGGGACATATCATCTACGCGGCAGCATTCGCCGTGATAATCGGACTGGTGATCCTTATCTGTCAGACAACGGGCTTTGGCAGGGAGAAGAATGCAAAACTCCATAAGAGCCTCAGGATCACCATCCCGGAAGACCTTAACTACACGGAAGTATTCGATGACATTTTCGCGAAATACACATCAGAACATGATCTGGTTTCCGCAAAGACCGCCAACATGGGATCGATGTTCAAGCTGGATTACGACATTACTCTTAACGCAGATGATATCGAAAAGGAATTCATTGACGAATTAAGATGCAGGAACGGAAATCTTGAGATATGCATCTCAACACTAATGCCGCGTGAGACCGTGGAATTATAAGGAATAAGAGGAGGATCATAAGATGAAAAACAACATTAAGAATAAGCTCTTAATGAGCATTACGGCATTACTAGTAATTGCAGCTCTGTCAGGATGCACTCTCGCAGCAGGAAGCAGCACTGATAACGGTCAGGATGACAACGCCGTAAATCAAAAGATAACTGCGGACGCATCTGAAAGTACTGCGCTTAACTCCGTAAATGTCAGCTCATCAACAGATGGTAAACCCGATGTCACTGACAAGGACAAAGATATATCATACGATGAATCCAAAGCACAGAAGATCGATATGTCGGCAGGTACGGGCACGGTAAATATCACCGGTGAAGGAACTTACATCGTAACCGGAAGCACATCGGACGGAATGATCGTAATAGAAGTCAGCGAGGAGGACGATGTGCATCTGGTATTGCGGGACGCCTCGATCACGAGCAAAACTTCCGCAGTGGTATATATCATTTCCGCAGATGAGGTCTACGTCACGCTCGAAGGCAATAACACGCTTGCAAACGGCGGAACATTCAAGGCAATTGACGAGAACGACATCGATTCGGTTATCTATTCCAAGGATGATCTGACGGTAAACGGCAGCGGAACCCTTAACATTACTTCTCCTGCAGGACACGGCATCGTATGCAAGGATGACATGGTCATTACTGGCGGCACGATAAATATCGATGCCAAAGAGGATGGTATCAACACCAACGATTCACTTGCCGTGACTGACGGGGCCATCACAGTGAAAGTCAGCGATGACGCAGTCCACACAGATGGTTTCCTGCTCATAGAAGGCGGCACATTCGACCTTACTGCGGCAGAAGGACTGGAAGGCACATATGTAATGGTTAACGGCGGTGATATCACCATTAATGCTTCTGACGACGGCATCAACGCAGCGCATAAATCAGATGCTTATTCACCCGTGATAGAGATCAACGGCGGCAACATCAGGATCACTATGGGCGCCGGTGACACAGACGGACTCGATTCCAACGGCGACATAATAATCAACGGCGGAACAGTGGATATTACCGGCCGGTCAGCATGTGATTACGACGGCAAAGCGGAATTTAACGGAGGAAAGCTGATCGTAAACGGCACCGAAGTTAATACCATTCCCAACCAGATGATGGGCGGCGGTGGCAGAGGCGGAAATAACGGTGAAATGCCGGGTAACGGCGAAGACTTCGGACGCGGCGGTCAGATGCCGGATCAACGCGGCAACAGAGGCGGTCAGGAAGGCCGAAGCGGATTCTGACCTGTTCTAAAACCGTGGAAAATACGTTGTCAGAGTCTTGCGGCAAAGACCTCATATGAAGCTTTTAATGTGCCGTCTTTGTCCGCAACCTCGATGACGTAAACATGCTTGGATTCCTGCTTGATCTCAAGGGTCCATCCGTCTTCAAGGACCAGGTTCTCTGATGAATAGTACCATTTATCAGTGTCGATCATCCTGAAGAGATACTGCCCGTTATCACCCGGCTTATCGATCCCGGCCTGACGGCTCTCATCTGTACTAACCTTGCCTGCGGTAGCAGTCCCCCACAGCGTGGTCTTGCGGTTTGCTTCTGTATCAGGAAGTACCCAGATGTCCGCTTCATGAACGCTGTTTACTATCGTGATATTTCTGTCAGCGGTCGTAGCCATGGTCTCAGACTCCTTTGTCGTATTGCAGCTGCAAAACAGCGCCATTGCGATAAGACACAGTAATACAGGTATTGCTCTTCTCATGCTTCATTCTCCTTTAAGATCGCCGTACTCCAGGTCTCTGTAAGCCTTTCGATGCTCCATGCGGCGTTCGCAGGACTCGTTGAAGGCAGGCAGACGGCCTTTATTCCGGTTTTCTTCTCGGTATATTTCTTATAGTATTTTTCCGCTGTCTTACCGTTTACGAAGATCCTTGTTACCTTAGAGCAACCAAGGATCTTTGTAAGGTCATTTGCCGTCACGTTCTCTATGCTCGAATCCGATGAACCGGTGATGTCACAGGACCCTATCACGTCCCACATGGCTATGTGGTGCTTTTTAAGAAATGCTTTTTTCGCAGGGATCGTGTCAGGAACTACATCACTGAACACCGAAGCTATTACCTTCCAGTAACGGTTCTGCGGATGGCCGTAGAAGAACATCTGCTCACGTGATTTTACCGAAGGAAAGCTTCCCAGGATAAGGATTTTCGAATCCTTATCGTAAAAGGGCGGTATCGGATGTACGATGTGTTCCTTCATAAGATCAGGGTATCACTCTTTGGTCATCAAAACGGCGGTCTCTATATGTGCCGCGTTCGGGAAAAGATCGACCGGCGTTATTTCCTCAATCCTGTATTCTCCCGTCAGCATCTTAAGGTCTCTTGCAAGTGTCGCAGGATCACATGAGATGTAACAGATTTTTGGCGCATTAAGTTCCATGACTTTCTTTACGACACCAACATCAAGGCCCTTTCTCGGAGGGTCAACGATAATGCAGTCCGGAGCAGGTATCTTCCCGCTCTTTATGAGCTGCGCGAAATCAGCCTTAAGCACGTCCTTGCATATGAATTCGCACTCTTCGGCTTCCTGTCCGTCGAGCGCCAATGAACGGTTGATCTTGGCTGAAGCTATGGCTTCAGGTACGACTTCGATGCCGAGGAGCTTCTGGCCCTTCTGTTTTACAGCCAGTCCGAGCGTTCCGCAGCCGCAGTAAAGATCGTAGATGACCTTTGCGCCGCTGCATGCTTCGGATGCTTTATTTGCAAGCTTCTCGGCCTGCTCCGTATTTACCTGGAAGAACGATCCTGCCTTGATCCTGAATGTTTTGCCGCAGAAGATCTCGTCGTAGTTGTCGGCGCCTGAATAGACGGTCCTGACGCCTGTTCTCGTGCGCCTGGAAGCCTTGTTGGGGCTTATCCTGAACAGGAATCCGTTCAGCACATATCCGTTCTCTTCACATGTATTGCAGATGTTATCGAAAAGCTTAGTCGTCTCGAAATACCTCTCGGCATCTCTGATCGTCACCTCATGAGGGGCGTCTATTGAACTCACAAACTCCACGAGTACCTGCTTCGTTCTTTGCGAACCCCTTAATACTAATCCGTCAAAGAGCCTTGTGGGCGCACGGTCAAAGCATTCACATGCGACGTCCTTTATCAGTCCGAAGATCTCATATTCAATGAGCTTTCCGTCGTAATCTCCAAGCTTATCCGACTTGGCGCAGAGAAGACCTGCCTTACCGTCTCTTATCGTGTACTGCATGTGATTTCTGTATCTGAAAGGATCGTCCGCGCCGATTATCGGCTTAAAGACTTCATCCAAAAGCTCATCGCCGAGCCCTCCGATCCTTGTAAGACAGTCTTTTACGCGGGTTTCCTTGAACTTAAGCTGGGCCTCATAAGACAAGGCGTCCAGAGGAAGCCCTCCGCAGACTTCATCAGCCGGCCTGAAAGGCGATATCCTGTCGGGCGATTCAGATAATAGCTCAACGGCATTTAAGACAGCGTACTTGGAGGTCTCGTTTTCGAGCTCACAAAGGCAGACCTCGCCCGGGAACACCCCCGAAACGAAGCATGTCTTGCCTGAGGGCAAGGCTCCGATGCCCTGTCCTTCACTGCCTAAAGCCGTTATCTTAACCTCTGTCAGACCCATTCAAGGACCCCCTGACTTAGCCTTTGCCTCATATTAGTAATATAATTATATGCAAAATCGTAGTAAAATATGCTGAATTTTGTTTTAAGGAGACGTTTAAATTGCCGCAAAGCAGTGAAAACAAGAAACAAAGATCGACAAGACCCGTAGCGCCTGAGAACAGCGCTCTGGCTGACGAACTCAGAAGCCAGCTCAAGGGTAAGCCGACAAAGTGCGGATTCAACCGCAGCTGGTCACACGAGATCTTCAGCTTCGTGGGCGATATCGTAAAGATAGGCATAGTCTTCGTTCTGTGCCTGTGCTTCACTTTCGGCGGATTCGGTGCCGGAATGCTCTTGGGCTATGCATCGACGACAAAGCCCCTTTCCATCGGCGACCTTGCTTCCACGTCCGAGGCTTCGCAGACGTCATTCGTTTATGACAGCGAGAATAACGTTATCGCAAAGCTCACGGGTTCCGAGAATGTCGACAGAATATACGTCTCCTACAGTGAGATCAAAGACACTTACTTAGATGACGCGATCATTGCGATCGAGGACGAGCGTTTCCGTGAGCACAACGGTATCGATATCAAGCGTATCGGTTCGGCACTCATTTCAGCTGTTGCAAACGGCGGTTCGGCTACTCACGGCGGTTCCACGATCACACAGCAGACAGTCAAGCTCATAAGCGGTCAGGACGAACACTCCACATCCCGTAAGGTACAGGAATGGTTCTCGGCTATGCAGCTCGAGCAGAACCTTACAAAGGACGAGATCTTGGAGCTCTATATCAACCTCGCGCCGATGGGCAATAACTACGTCGGCGTTCAGGCTGCGGCAATGAACTATTTCGACAAGGATGCATCCGAACTCACACTTCCCGAGTGCGCACTCATCGCAGGTCTTCCGAAGAGCCCTTCTTTCTACAATCCTTTGAGAGAGACAGGCAGAAGAAATGCTCAGAGACGTATGAGAACGATCCTCGGCAAGATGTACGAGCTCGAGATGATCACCAAGGATGAATACGAGGAAGCTCTCAATACAGAGCTTAAGTTCCGTCAGAGAAGTACGGACAGGACATCAACGATCAATTCCTATTTCTGCGAATATGCCATCTCTGAGGTTATCGGCGATCTTGCACAGGCAAGAGGAATCAAGCGTCAGTTCGCTTCAACGCTGGTATACAACAGGGGTTACCACATCTACACGACACTCGAACCCAAGACACAGGCCGTCCTTGATGAGGCATTCACCAAGCAGGATCTTTTCCAGTCCAAGCCAGACAAGATAGCCGACTATCCGGAGAAGCCTAACGGTTCAATGGTCGTCATCAACAACAGTACCGGCGCGATCGCTGCAATGGCGGGCGGTTACGGTGAGAAATTGCAGAACCTCACCCACAACAGAGCCACATCAACGCGCCGTAACCCGGGTTCTTCCATTAAGCCGCTGATCGCTTACGGTCCGGCATTCGAGATGGGCCTTATCGCTCCTGCTACAGTAAAGATCGATGAAGTCAAGCACCTGGATCCTTCGCATCCGAAGACTGCATGGCCGGTAAACTATACCCGTTCCTATTCGGGTGAAGTCACGATAAGAAGCGCTCTCGTAAGTTCACTCAATACGATCGCTGCAGAGGTATGGTCTGAAGTCGGAGGCGACACAGCTCTCTGGTATCTGAAGCAGGTCGGTATCGACAGAACATCTGACGGTGCTTTCCCTTCACAGGCAGTAGGCGGTTTCACACACGGTATGACAACTCTCGAAATGGCAGCCGCTTATCACACATTTGCTACGGGCGGCACATATATCGAACCTTATGCATATACACAGGTCCTGGATTCTGACGGCAATGTCGTCATCAAGTCCGATCCTATGAGTTACCGTGTTTATTCTGCTGAGACGTGCTTCTTCATCGGTGATATCCTTAAGGGCGTCGTTACAACAGGTACGCCTTCCAACTACGGCGGACAGCTCAAGGGTAAGGACGGCAAGGCAATCGATACTGCAGGTAAGACAGGTACGACATCCGACGATATCGATAAGTGGTTCTGCGGATTTACTCCGTACTACACCGCTGCGACATGGTACGGATACGATAACAGGTTGAGGCAGACCAAGATCCCGTCATTCGATTACGCAGGTGCCGTAAGGATCTGGATGTACGTAATGAAGAAGATCCATGCGGATCTTCCGGGCGCAACGTTCAGCAAGCCGAAGACCATCGTAAAGGTATCCGTATGTTCATCAGGATACTATCCTACCGATGCCTGCAAGAACTCGAAAGCAAAGATCTACACGGATTACTTCGTAGCTGACAGTTCCCTCTGTCCTAAGGAAAGCAACCCGTGCCCGGTCCACATCGCCACACCGACACCTACACTCCCTCCTCCGCCGCCTCCAGGTCAGGATCAGGGCCAAGGTCAGGGTCAGGGCCAAGGCCAGGGACAGGGCCAGAACGGATAATTTATTGCAGGAAAGCCTAATATTCCTTGCAATTTAAAGAACAAGAGTTTATTCTTGTCTAGTTTGAAATAAAAAGAACAGGAGATCCTACTTTGAGCAAATATTCCGGATCAAGAAATCCCGTTAACTTTGCAAAAAGAATTGTCGTCAAAGTCGGCACTTCGACACTTACATACGACAACGGCAAAATGAACCTGGGCAATATCGACAGGCTCTGCCGTTCTATCTCCGACCTCATGAACAGAGGCAAGGAAGTTCTTCTCGTAAGCTCCGGTGCGATCGGTGTCGGCATCGGCTATCTGGATCTCAAGGAGCGCCCCACCACAACACGTGAAAAGCAGGCGATCGCTTCAGTAGGCCAGTGCGAACTCATGAACGCATATGCCAGGAGCTTCTCCGAATATTCCTACCGCTGCGGCCAGATCCTTCTTACAAAGGACGGCATCACAGACAAGCTTACAAGAGCTAACGTAACCAACACTATCGAGACTTTGCTCGAGATGCGAATAATCCCCGTCATCAACGAGAACGACTCCGTATCTACAACTGAGATCATGCACAACGGCACATTCGGAGACAACGACACACTCTCTGCTGACGTTGCAGTCCTTGCAAACGCCGATCTGCTCGTTATCCTCTCTGACGTTGACGGTCTTTACGATGCAAATCCCCGTGAGAATCCCAATGCTGAGCGTATCTCCTATGTAGATAAGGTCACACCCGAGATGCTCGACTTCACGGCAGGCAAGGGTTCATGGCTCGGAACAGGCGGCATGGCAACCAAGATCACTGCCATGAGCAAGGTTACCGAGAACGGTATCATGGGAGTTATCGCTGACGGCTCCGCTGTTCAGACATTAGAGAAGATCGTCGACCAGGACGACGTCGGAACCTTTTTCGCAGCACAGTAAAAGTAATAAATTACTTGATTTAACAATGTTAAACCCGTCAACAGACGGGTTTTTTAATGCTTAACCGGGCTTCTTGTCAGCCTTCGTAAGTCCAGCCGTTATCTCCGTGATAGATCATGAGCCGGGTCATTCCGCCGTCGATGCAGATGTTCTCGACGGTAATGAATCCGGCCTTGTCAGAGCACAGGTACATGACCATCGAAGATATGTCTTCCGGCTTGCCGACGCGGCCTGCCGGCTGCTGGACTGCATCCGCGGTTGTCTCCGCGCCGGGGCCGCCTGAATCCTCAATTAAGGATTTGTTGCCTTCTAAGCGGACACAAAGAGCAACATTTAGAGCAACATTGCCGATGTTGCCTTATTTGTTGCCTTCTGGGCGGACAGAAGAAGCAACATTTGAAGCAACAATTCTTAACTGACGGAAAAAGAACAATAAACAGGCCCAAGGAATCGAAAAAACCACAGTACAAAAAACAAGGGCCGCCTCTTAGAGCAATGTCATTAAGTTAAGACATCCTTTTCAAAGATCCTCATACCTCAAAGGTATGGGGGTCTTTTTTTTTTGAGTGATTTTTGCAGTTAGAGGTTGACACGCACACCCAAGTGTGCGGCCTCT
>Ga0247608_10003146_pt1 | contig 19582 bp, 12 predicted proteins | sample 176DNAGHGlowgp2_FD_193490 | JGI IMG/M metagenome (GOLD analysis project Ga0247608, IMG submission 193490) | Sheep rumen microbial communities from Palmerston North, Manawatu-Wanganui, New Zealand - 1766 DNA GHGlow gp2 | ecosystem: Host-associated > Mammals > Digestive system > Stomach > Rumen ...
CGCCACTTCGAACTGTCGTATGCCTACGACCAGTATGACAAGGCCAACTATATGCCCGACGGCACTCGTACCCACGACCATGACTACAGCAATCGTCAGCACGTCATCCACGCCCTGTTCAGCAATTCCTTTGGCAAGAACAACCTGATCCTGGGAGCCGACTACATGAACGACTACCTTTCGACCTATCAGTTTGTAGCCGGTACCACCCACTCTCAGAACAATATCGACGGCTATGCCCAGTTCGACTGGAATATCACCGACCGACTCAACGTGGTGGGCAGCGTGCGCTACGACTACTTCTCGGCCTCTGCCCAGAAAGCCTTCACCCAGCGTCTGGCAGTCGTCTATAAGTTCCCTTGGCTCACCCTCCGTGCCAACTATGCCAGCGGCTTCCGTGCCCCTACGCTCAAGGAGATGTACATGTGCTTCGACATGGGTAACATGGGCTATATGATTCTCGGAAATCCCGACCTGGAGCCAGAGAAGAGCCACAACTTTAACATCGCCATCGAGCGACAGAACCGCATCCGCAACAGCGGTATTCTGGATGGTGTTTACAACTTCACCCTCGTGGGCTATTGTAACATCTTCGACAAGCGCATCACTACCATCGAAGGCCCTGAGTATGAAGGGAAGGAAAGTGCCCTCTACTGGAACGAAGAAGGTGTCAATGTCTGGGGTGTCGATGTCAGCATGGGCCACTACTTTGATTGGGGTATGACACTCAAGCTCAACTACTCGTGGATGCGCGAGACGGGCAACGTCATCTCCTCACAGTTCACGCAGCCCCGTTCCCACTCCCTGACATGGCGCATTGGCTATGGCCATCACTTCACGCGCAACTATGCCCTCGACGCAGCTCTCTCAGGCCGCTACCAGGGCAAGCCGCAGTCTGGCCGCACCGATGTCGATCAGGGCTACACCATCTGGAAGCTGATGCTCCAGCACCACATCTGGCGTGGCATCAGCCTCAACACCGCCATCGACAACATCTTTAATTACAAACCCAAGTCGTATTACTATTGTTCACCGCTGACCACAGGCACCAGCTTCAGCGTAGGCCTGTCGGTGGACTTGGAGAAGATTTTGTGAATTTAACAAGAGTTACCTTTGGCAGCCAACATCCTAATAGTAAACATTATCTATCCCCTAACCCCGCTGCAATAGAATCAAACTTATTACTTGTCCTTAATCACAAAGACGCAAGCAGAGCCGATGAGGAAGCTGACACCAGCAACGATCATCATCGTCGACTGGGCGTGACCTACTATCGAAAGGATTGTTCCACCCAACAGGGCGGCAGCAATCTGTGGGATACAGATGGTGCCGTTGAACAAACCCAGATAAGCCCCCATGTGACCATACCCCTGGAGGGCATTGGTAACGAAAGTGAACGGCATGGCAAGCATAGCAGCCCAGGCACAGCCAATCATCAGGAAAGGAACAAACTGCAGGTACTGGTCATGGATATAAGGAACCATGCAGAAACCAATGGCGCCAATGATCAGACTGACGGAATAGGCCACCTTTGTATTCTTAAACTGTGGTAGCAGGGCTGCCCAGATGACAGATCCTACAGCCTGCACGGCAAAGAGGATACCCACCCAGTTTCCTGCTTCCTGAAAGGCTTCGCTGGCTGGATCGGTTGTATTCCACACCACCTCGGCAATGGCACCCGTGGTGTAATTCCACATATAGAGCATGGCAGCCCAAGAGAAAAACTGCACCAGTCCGACCTTCCAGAAGGTGGATGGCGCATTCTTCAGCAAGGTGATCCAGTTGGCGCTCTCCTCCTTCTCCTCCGACACAGGATTATACTCAGCATAATCCTGAGGATTCCACTCCCTGACCTTTGAGGTGGTATAGATCACGCATAAAATGAGGATGGCAGCACCAATATAGAACGACCAGATAACAGAATCGGGCACCACACCTTTTTCTGCTACGTTACTGATGCCAATAAAGGTGAATATGAAGGGGAACACAAATCCAAGAACCGAACCTGCATTACAGAGGAATGACTGGATGGAGTAGGCCTTGGCCTTCTGCTTCTCGTTGACCATATCACCCACCAGCATCTTAAACGGCTGCATGGCCATGTTGATTGACGTGTCGAGGAACATCAGGGCAACAAGTCCGAAGATCATGGCCGCACTGATAGTGAGGCCCAAAGAGCCGGAATTGGGCAATAAGCACATCACAAGCACTGCCACAGCTGCACCCACAAACAGATAAGGTATACGACGGCCAAACCGTGTCCAGGTCTTGTCGCTGAGTGTGCCAACAATCGGCTGTACCAAGATGCCCATCAGCGGGGGCAGAATCCAGAAGTAACTCAGGTTGTGAGGGTCGGCACCAAGGGTGGCGAAGATACGAGAGATATTGGCACTCTGCAAAGCGTATGCAATCTGCACACCAAAGAATCCAAAACTAAGATTCCACAGTTTCCAGAAAGAAAGATCAGGTTTTTGTTTCATCATTATTCACTTTTTATTGTTCACTTTTTATTACCTAGTTGTTCCACGGATAACAAGCCGGGTACAGACAACACGTTTCTCTACCTTATCCATAGGCAAGAGCCCTTCCACCTTGTCCATCAGAATCCCTGCAGCCTCCTCACCAACGCGATGTCCACGCTGTTCGACAGTAGTCAGCATCGGATCACAGGCCACGGCACGCTGACCATTGGTAAAACCACAGATACAGATATCCTCCGGCACACGGTAACCAGCATGTTTCACTGTATAGAGAATCCCGATAGCGGTGTCGTCGTTGACAGCAAAGAAACCGTCGGGTGGCAGTTCCAAGGCCATCAGCTTCGGTGTAAGGATCTCTGCATCAGCACGGTTGTCACAAATACCGATGATATTCTCGTCAATGGCCATACCGTGTTTTAATAAAGCATCCTTATAGCCGTTGAAACGATTCTTCGAGATCTCCAACTGACGGGGACCGCCATAGAAGGCAATCCGTTTACAGCCAATCTCTATCAGGTGAGTCACGGCCTTATATGCACCCATATAATCGTCGACCACTACGCGGCTGGCATTTACGCCCGTACATATTCTATCATAGAACACGATAGGAATGCCAGCATCAATAAGTTTCTGATAGTGGTCATAGTTGGTAGTATCCTTCGCCTGTGACACAATCACACCACAGACCTTATAACGGAGGAAATTTTCACATATGCGGGCTTCACGCTCATACTGCTCACCGCTTAGGGCTACCATGATACGATAACCACGAACTGCTGCTGCCTCCTCGATGCCGGTCAGGATGGACGAGAAATAATAATGCGTGAACTCCGGTACGATGACTCCGATGACGCGCTGGGGCATGACGCGGCTGTGACGCAGGGCTTCACCGATGGCATTGGGATAAAAATTATGCTCACGGGCATACTGCTGAATCTCCCGCCGCCGCTGTTCACTGATACGGGGCGAGTCCTTCAAGGCCCGTGACACCGTTGCTACGGAAATGCCTAGCTCCCGGGCGATGTCCTTCATTGTCATTGGAATCTTTTCCTCCATCGGTGCAAAGATAGTGCAAAATGCGCAATTATCCAAATATTATTAAATATTATAATAGATACACGCGTATGCAAACGTTTGCACGTTGGAATTGTAAATTTTTAAGCAAAAAAAGAACAACGTATTGAAAAGAATCCTATCTTTGCACCATAAAACCAAGCATAGCAAGCTTAAGACGATATAACAAATAACAATTAACTCTAATTAAAAGTAATGATGAAGCAGGTAAACATTCAAGTTCCGCTTAGGATGCTCGGCCTTTTACTGGGGCTGTTCCTATCGGTCAGCGCCTTTGCTCAGATTGATGTCAAAGGCCATGTGAAAGATGCTACAGGCGAACCCATTATCGGCGCAACAGTGCGCGTTGACGGTACACAGGCCGCCACCGTGACAGATTTCGACGGTAATTTCGTGCTGAAAGCCAATCAGGGTGCAGACATTACCATTACCTACATCGGCTACCAGCCGCAGAAGGTAAAGGCTGCTCCTACTGTAGAAGTGATACTGCAGGACGATGCCGCCGTGCTTAACGAGGTGGTGGTCATCGGTTATGGTGCAGTGAGAAAGAGTGACTTGACTGGTTCGGTAACGGCTATGAAGCCTGATACTAAGAACAAGGGTCTCGTTGTAAATGCTCAGGAAATGATGCAAGGTAAGATTGCTGGTGTGAACGTGACCAGCGACGGCGGTTCTCCTGGCGGTAGCTCTACCATCCGTATCCGTGGCGGTTCATCACTGCACGCCTCTAATAGCCCACTGATCGTGATCGACGGTGTTCCTATGGACAACAACGGTGTGAAGGGTCTTTCCAATCCCCTCTCAATGGTTAACCCGCAGGATATTGAATCGTTTAACGTGTTGAAGGACGCTTCAGCTACTGCCATCTACGGTAGCCGCGGTTCTAATGGTGTTATCATCATCACCACAAAGAAAGGCCGTAAGGGCTCTGCTCCTCAGGTATCCTACAATGGTAGCGTTACCGTCAGCATGAAGAAGAAGCTCATCGATGTGATGGACGGTGACCAGTATCGTGCTTTTGCCACCCAGCTCTATAAGGGTAATGCCCGTGAAGAGGCAGCCATGGCAGCACTTGGCGATGCCAACACCGACTGGCAGGACGAGATCTACCGCACAGCTTGGAGTCACGACCACAACGTAACCCTCGCTGGCGCCATTGGCAATCTCCCCTACCGCATTTCTCTTGGTTACACTGACCAGCAGGGTATCCTGAAGACTTCAGACTTCAAGCGCTACACCGCAGCCCTGAACCTGAATCCTTCATTGCTCAACGACCACCTGACGCTGAACCTCAATGCCAAGGGCATGTGGGCCAAGACACAGTATGCCAACACCGGTGCTATCGGTGCTGCCGTATCTTACGACCCTACAAAACCCATTTATGACACCACATCTGCAGATGCCAACAACTACGGTGGCTACACAGAATGGAAGGTGCCTGGAGAGTCGCTCAACGACCCCGCATGGGCAACCACCTACAACCGTAATGCCACTGCCAACCCCGTGGCACTCCTGAACCTCAACGACGACCGTGCCATCAGCCGTTCGTTCATCGGCAATGCCGACATCGACTATAAGATTCACGGTTTCGAGGATTTGCGCCTCCACCTGACCTTAGGTGCTGATATTTCCGAAGGTAAGCAGTGGACTGACGTTGCCAACTCTTCTCCCGCTGCCATTTACTATGGCTACCACGGATGGGACAAGATCACCAAACGCAACCTGACACTCTCTACATACGCACAGTACTACAAGGACTTTGCCAAGGTTCACCACTTCGACATCATGGGTGGTTATGAGTGGCAGCACTTCTGGCGCTCTCAGAAGACCAACAACTGGGGAACATATCCTTCCACCCATGCTGAGAAAGCGGGTGAGTACCACGACTGGTATCTGCACAACTATAAGACCGAGAACTACCTCGTGTCGTTCTTCGGACGTATGAACTATATCCTGATGGATCGTTACTATATCACAGCAACACTTCGTGATGACGGTTCTTCACGATTCAAGGATCACTGGCAGCTCTACCCCTCTGCAGCCTTAGCTTATAAGATGAGCGAGGAGAAAATCTTCAAGAACATCGACTGGCTCTCCGACCTGAAGCTCCGACTGAGTTACGGTAAGACTGGTCAGCAGGATGGTATCGGCGACTACAACTACTTCGCTGTTTACGCTATGAACTCAGGTATTGGCAGTTACTACGATGTCAGCGGCGACGGTTCTATGGCTCGTCCTGACGCCTACGATCCTAACCTGAAATGGGAGACCACCGACACCTATAACATCGGTCTCGACTTCGGAGCCTGGAACCAGCGCTTCACCATCGGCGTGGATGTCTACTTCCGCAAGACCACCGACCTGCTGAACAAGGCCGACGTAGCTGCCGGTACCAACTTCAAGAACACGGTGATGACCAATATCGGATCGATGGAGAACAAGGGTGTTGAAGTCACCTTAGGCTTAAAGCCCATCCAGACTGATGACTGGTACTGGACCGTCGACTACAACTTCACCTACAATCACAATGAAATCACCGAACTGATTGGCGACGATCCCAACTACTTCGTTCCTACAGGCGGTATTGGCGGTGGTACGGGTGTAAACGCTCAGGCTCATGCCGTTGGCCATCCTGCCAGTTCATTCTATGTCTACCAGCAGGTTTACGACAAGGCCGGCAAGCCCATCGAGGGTCAGGTGGTAGACCGCAATGGCGACGGTACCATCACCGAAGCCGACAAATATTTCTACAAGAGCCCAATGGCTCCTGTGACCATGGGTCTGAGCTCTCGTCTGGAGTACAAGTCATGGGACTTTGGCTTCACGCTCCGTGCAAGTCTTGGCAACTACGTGTTCAACAACCTCATGTCGGGTAACGTGAACATGAGTGCTGCAGAGATCTACTCTGGCGGTAATAACTTCTACGGCAACCGCCCGGTGGCAGCCCTCGACTACAATTGGCAGACCTATGATCTGGAAGCAAAGCTCTCTGACCATTGGGTACAGAACGGCTCATTCCTGAAGTGCGATAACATCACACTGGGTTACAGCTTCGACAGTCTTTTCAAGTGCGGCAACTATAAGGGTATCGGCGGACGTGTTTACGCCACAGCATCCAACGTATTCTGCATCACGAAGTACGACGGTATCGATCCTGAAGTGTTCGGCGGTATTGACAACAACCTCTATCCCCGTCCTATCTCATTCATCCTCGGTCTGAATCTGAACTTCTAATCTATAATATAATAAGGTAATATGAAAACGTATATCAAACATATCATTCCGGCAGCTGCCTTCTTACTGGCAGTGGGACTCGGTTCTTGTACGAAGGATCTAGACGTGACTCCCATCGACCCGAACCTGAATACTGAGATTCAGCCGGAGGCACTCTTCAACAAGTGCTATGCCAATATTGCCGTGGCCGGTAATGGTGGCGCCAACGGCGATTGTGATGTCGACGGTATTGATGGTGGTACATCAGGTTATATACGCCAGATGTGGAACGCCAATGAGCTGACCACCGACGAGTCAATCTGTGGATGGGGCGATGAGGGTATCGCCAACTTCTGCTATAACACCTACGATGCATCTCACCCGATGCTCCGCGGTTACTACTATCGTCTCTATACTGGTATCTCCTTCTGCAACCAGTACCTCCAGGAATTTGAGGGTTATAATGCTACGATGACAGCCGAAGTGCGCTTCATCCGTGCCCTGAACTATTACCTGCTGATGGACGGCTGGGGCAATGTGCCCTTCGTCACTGGCATCACTTCTGAGAAGCCACAGCAGTACTCTCGTACAGAGATGTTCAACTTCATCGAAAGTGAGTTGCTCGAGATCGAGCCTCAGCTTAGTGCTGCTACAGCCAAGACATCCAAGGATGCTAATTATGGTCGCGTAGACAAGGCTGCTGCCTGGCTGCTGCTGGCCCGTCTCTACCTGAATGCAGAGGTTTATACCGGCAACGCTCAGTGGGGCAAGGCAGCCCAGTATGCCCAGCAGGTGATGAACTCCAGCTACAAGCTCAATACCACGGGTGTTGGTTCATGGAGCGCCTATCAGATGCTGTTTATGGCTGACAATGGTGAGACCAGTGCAGCCTACGAGGCCATTTTCCCCATCCTGCAGGACGGTGTCCGCACCACCTCTTGGGGTACCTCACTATTCTTAATTGCCTCTACCCACGATGCCGACATGTCCGACTCTAATGGTACGACAGAGACCTGGGGTGGTAACCGCGCTCGTCCTGAGCTGATCAAGAAGTGGTTCCCCAATGGCAATGCCCCCGAGGCCAGCCCGAAAGACTTCGCCAAGGCTGCTGGCGACGACCGCGCCATCATCGACTCTAAGGGCCGTACCATCGACAATGAGGATGTAAGTGCTTTCAAGAATGGTTTTGCCGTGGCTAAGTTCAACAACTTCACTACCACCGGCGCTTCTACCAGCAGTGCACAGTTCCCCGATGCCGACTTCTTCCTGCTGCGTGCTGCCGAGGCATACCTGACTTATGCAGAGGCCGTCGCCCGTCAGAATGGCGGTACTGCTACCGGCGATGCTGCCAGTGCCATCAATGCACTCCGCAGCCGTGCCAACGCTACCACCAAGGACAGCTATACCCTCGACGAGATCTGCGATGAGTGGTGCCGCGAGTTCTATTATGAGGGTCGTCGCCGTATGGACCTCATCCGCTTCGGCAAGTTCGGCGGTAGCTCCGACTATACCTGGCAGTGGAAGGGTGGTTCTTATGCAGGCCGCAACTTCGAGGCTTACAAGAACCTCTTCGCCATTCCGACAACGGATCTGACAGCCAACCCCAATCTGGTTCAGAACGAAGGTTACAAATAATCAATAAATGCATACGACAATGAAAAATATATTGAAATCAACATTGCTGCTGATGTGTGGTATGGGCCTCTTCGCTGCCTGTGCCGATGACAACGACTCGAATCCGACGTTGCAGCAGCCCTCAACATTCGTGCTGAATGAGCCCAGCTACGTAGCACAGACCATTGCTCTCGAGCTGTCGCAAGCCCTTCCTTTCACTTGGTCACAGCCCGACTACGGATTTCCCGCTGAGGTAAGCTATGACATCCAGGCCTCTCTGACCGGCAACTTCAACGTTTCCACCGACGAGGCCAACGCCGATGAGAGTGGTGCTACCATCCCCGACTACGCCGTCGTCGCCTCTGGCATATTCGGCGGCACGGGTTCTATGGATGCCACCACGCTGGATCGTAACATGGTGCAGATAGCGCAGTGGACCAAAGAGACCATGCCCAGCAAGCAGGCAGTCTATATCCGTGTCGCTGCTACCACACCTGGAGCCGAGACGATCTACTCCAACGTAATAACCCTCCAGACTGTTCCATTCTATATTGCCCTGAAGGAAGCAGCTCCCGAGCTGTGGTACCTTGTGGGTGAGTGTATCGGTGACGGCTCTTGGGGCAACTCTGCCGACAACATCGGCAAGGCCATCTTCCCGCTGATGACTATCGCTGACGAGAGCTACGACAAAGTTACCGGTCAGGGTGTCATCTCTTACACTGGCTTCTTCCCCGCAGGCAAGGGCTTTAAACTCATTAAGACCCCTGGCGACTGGAACGACCAATGGGGTGCCGGCGACGCTGGCTATGTGAAGAACGACGGCGGATCAGGCAATATCACCGTTCCTTCTGACGGCTACTACACCGTCATGCTCGACACCAAGAACGACGTGCTCAGCATCGAGCCGCTCCTCGGCGCATCGCCCCGCGTATTCAGCACCATGGGTATGCCTGGCGGATACAACGGCTGGGATGTCGCAGCCAACTCGATGAATGCCTTCAACACCTATGGTGGCGAGAACCACGCCTGGTCGGCTACCTTCGAGGCTGGTGAAGACGGAGAGATGAAGTTCGCCGCCGACGGCGGATGGGACTTCAACTGGGGTGCTGCCAACTTCCCATACGGACAAGGCACACAGAACGGCGCCAATATTCCATACGTGGCAGGTTCTTACACTGTATTCCTGAACGATATCACAGGTCAGTTCATGTTTGTTGAAAAATAAAAACATCTTTGAAGTATGAAAAAGTTATTGTCTATGATAGGTATTGCCTTGCTGATGGCAAGCTGTACCGAAGATTATAAAGACTGGGCTGATCCCATCACCAACGGTCCTGAGGAGCCTTTGGAAGTAGGCATCAGTGTCAGTCCAGCCAGTGCCGTCGACTTCGCCACCTATACTGACGAGACCGTCCAACTGTTCACTGCCTCCGTCACTGGTCTTGACGGTGCCAGCGCCACGTACGGTGCTCAGATTACCAACGAAGATGGCAGTAAGTCTATTGACCTTGAGGTCGATGATAATTTCTATGTGGACAAGGACGAGTTGGAGAGTGCAGTCATTTCGCTCTATGGCCGTCGGCCCGTAGCCCGTACCATTCCTGTGAATGTCATCGGTCTGATCGAGCACAACGGTATAGTGATTACCGCCACTGGTAACACAACCCTGACAGCCACGCCCAATGCACCCGTCATCGAGGATGCCTACTACATCACTGGCAGCATCAATGGCTGGAACAACACCGACACCACCTACGAGCTCAACAATGGTGGCAGCGATGTCTATGAGAATCCTGTATTCACAGTCATGATTCCTGGAGATGTGGTGACTGGCGACTTTGAGTTTAAGGTAACCCCGAAATCAGGTCTCGGCGGCGACTGGAGCCAGTGCCTTACTGCCAGCGATACCGAAGGGAAGTTTGCCACGGGCAATGCTGGTGGAAACCTGAAAGTATCTTATGTCGCAGGTGCTAAGTTCTATCGCCTGACATTCAACATGATGGAGCAGACTTGGAGTGCCGCTGGTCTCAGCTTTGGTGACTTCTTCTACGAGATTGGCAATGAGAGCGGATGGGGCACGTCTCACGCCCTCTACGGCCCCGCCAACGACGGCAAGTACACTGGTTTCTACTACCTCGACGGCGAGTATAAGTTCAAGCCCAATGCCGACAACTGGGACAACGACCTCGAGTATGTCAGCGGTACCACCACCAGCGGTACCCTCTCTCCCGACGGCGGTTCCAACTGCCCCGATCCAGGTGCAGGCTTCTATAAGATCGACCTCGACGCAGGCGCCCTGAACTTCACCCTCACCAAGATTGAGAATGTCAGCATCATCGGCGGCTTCAACGACTGGAGCGGCGACGTGGAGATGACCTACAACTCTGCCGAGGGCTGTTGGGAGGTAACTACCGATCAGGTATCAGGCGAGTACAAGTTCCGTGCTAACCACGACTGGGCTATCAACTGGGGTGGCGATGTCAACGGACTGACTCAGGACGGCAGCAACCTGTCGATCACTGCAGGCACCTACACCTTCAAGCTCTACCTCACATACAACGGAGCCCATAAGGTTGTCATCAAGTAAGTAATACTTCTTTCATAAACAATCGGGTCGCCCTCATCAGAGCGACCCGATTAATTTTTACCTCGGTATTTCAAGGATAAAGCGACAACCATCGTGATAAGAGGTGTCGAGAATCAGATCTCCGCCAAGACTCTTGGCATGACGCTTGGACAAAGGCAAGCCGAGACCAAGGCCCTCCGACAAGTCATCAACCTTGACAAAGGGGGTGAAGATAAGATCGTATGACCCTTCGGGTATGCCAGCCCCCACATCCTCGGTAATAAAACGAATCATCTTATCCGTTGCCGTCACACGCAGCGAGATGTGCTTCTTATCAGAATACTTTGCGGAATTATACAGCAATTCACGAAGAGTGCGCATCAGATAGAGATAGTTTGACTGGATACTATAGTCGTCGTCAAGGTCGGTCTCGAAATGGATAGGCAGGTCAGGGAAGTGAGAGAGCGTATGGTCGATACATTCATGAGCCACCTTATTGGGCGATACCTGTTCATTCCTTTGTAACCACTGTTCTTCGGACGCGCCTTGATCGGAACTGTCATAAAGCATCAGCAGCATACGATCCAGATGGGCAGAATTGTGCTTCATCATACCAGCGATGGCGACTACCTCCTCCTTGGCGAGGACATCTTGAGCCAACTTTTCAGAACTGATAGAGGTGAGGCTCTCGCGCAGCACATTTGCAAAGCCAATGATAATGTTCAGCGGTGTACGTATTTGGTGAGACACATCTTGTATAAACGCTGTCTTCTGCCTGACGGCCACCTCTGCCAACTGTGTGGCGCGCACCAATTCCTCATTTCGCTCCTTCGTCTGCTCGACAGTCCGACGGATGCTGCCTACATGTTCATTCAGTGACTCCTGCATGGTAGCAAAGCTATTCTGCAGCTGTCCGATGGCATCCTCACGATCGGTATACGGTATGGCCTCATCATAGTGGCCTGCTGCTATTCTCTCCGACATGCCCAGAAGATTGCCGAGTGGTCTGACAGCACGGCCTACCACCTTATAACTCATGAACACAATGAGCAGCATCCCGATGACAATAAGTATGAGGATGATGTTAGTCAGATGATGATACCTCGCCAAAATATCGCTGTCAGGACATACCAAAGCCAGACTCCAGCCGGTGCCTGGAACAGGCTTATAAGCCACATGGTAGAGCCGGCCATTCATCGTGACATGCATAGTGCCCTCCTTTCCAGCAGTCATCTCATGTCCCAAGGCAATCATCTCTGTATCATGGCTGAGATCCTTATCGGCAAAAATGGTGGTCTTGAAGAGACGCGTAGTATCAGGATGCATCAGATAGCGCCCGTCACTGCCTAAAAGCACGAAATAGGCATTCGGATAGGGATGTTCTTGCTCATTGATGGCTGCAGCAAGCCGACGGAAGGAGAGGTCGGTGGACAAGATGCCCACCATCTTGTCGCCACCCAGATAAAGCGGTTTACAGTAAGAGGCGATAATCTCTGGATTGGAAAGCGTCCCCTCATTGTAGTCGTCAAAGGGGTCTATCCAGCAGGGCTCCCTTAGCTGGCGCGGAATCTTATACCACACCTTACTATAATAATCATATTCCGCCTCCCGGACGGTGATGATTGAATCGCCTTCACGAACGGTATAGGCCGAGAAATAATGTCCCTGCTCAGGAAACATTTCCGGCTCTGCCGTGATAGAACAGCCACTGACATGGTTATTGAGCATCACGATACGACGCGAGATTGACAGCAGGGAGTCTGGTTTAAAAGACTCTTCAGCCAGCCACGCACTGGCATTAGTGGCAGTCTCTATCGTACTCATGAAGATTCTCACGCGCTGCAGTTTCGTGTCGAGCACACTGTTTGCATGCTCCATGGCTTCCTTACGTATAAAGTGTCTTGACTGTAGGTACAGGGCACCCATAGACAAGACAAATACCGGTGTGGCCATCAACAGGATGCCGAGACCGAGCCTAACAGACAGTTTATGAGGGAATCTACTCATCATCGGCCTCCTTTCTGTTCTCGCTCTCAGCAGTATGGATGAGCGTGTTTACCAGGTCAATAATGGCCTTACTCTGCTGCTGTATGACCTCCACCTCATGATTAGCCTCCTGGAGGCTGACGTCATGATAGTTGTCACAGAGGTGGGCAACACTCTCCTTGATGGCAGCCGAGGGAGCAATCATCTGATTGGTCATGTGGTGGAGGAAGGATGTCTTCATCCTGTTCGCCTCCTGAGCTCTGTTATAGGCATCGCACAGCACCTTACCACGCTCCTGAAGCGTGTCTGTCAGGTGTTTCAGTTCTGTGACATGCGCCTCCAACGACTGTTGCATCCGTCGGAAATGATCCTGCAGCAATCCCACCTCGTCCTCACGGTTCGTATCAGGCACCTTCTCGTCGTAATGCCCTGCTGCAATACGCTTGGCCGAGTCTGACAGCAGGAGCAGGGGTTGCAGTCTTCGGTGGGTAACCCAACGACAAAGGAAGAAGAAAAGCAAAAGCCCGAAAATGGTTATGCCCAACACATAGTAGGGCAGACGGTTGTAATTGCCGAAGATGTCATCCTCAGGATAGATCACGCCCACACTCCAACTGAGGTTCTCCATCGAACGCCCCAGCACCTCTGTTCGCAGGAAAGGCTTGTAGAACACATACCAGTTGCTGTTGTTCATCCGGAAAGACTTCGAGCCAGTCTCACCTGCCACCATGGCCTCGGCAGCTTCGCGCACCGACGGGTCTGCTCCCCTCTCTGTCTGGGTGAATACGGTCTCGTGCGACAACTTCTCTGGGTCAGGATGTACGATAAACGAACCGTTACGTCCCAACAAGACGCTATAGCCATGGGGCGAGGGCTTGACATCCAGTACAATCTGCGAAAGCAGTCCGATAGAGAGGTCGACGGCCAGCACGCCCACACATTCCCCCTTGTCATAAATCGGCAGGCAGAACGTGGTGAGGGCTTCATCCTCGGTGTTTTCATTCTTCAGAGGGTCGGTCCAGTAAGTATGGCCTGTCTTCATGGGTTCAGTATACCACACCTGCTCAGTATAAGGCTTGGAGCCGAAAGACTCCGATGTGATCAACTCCGAATCCTCATCAGTCATCACGCTGTTTCCCTTACGGTGGACATAGGCCATAAACAGCTCACGGTCCTTATAATAATAAGGCTTAAAGACGATGGCACACCCCACGATATAAGGATTACACTTCACAAGCTCTCGGCTATAGGTGTACATCCGCTCTGGCTCATCAAGATGGTTCAGCATATCCCAATAGACGTTGCCAGCCGACTGCTCCATACTCAAGAGGATATTATCGATATGCTGCACCGTACCCTCGAGTGTCTGCTCAGCATTAAACATCGCCTCCTGTCTCAGGGCCTGGCTTGAGAAATGAAACATCACAACCAACGACGCCAAAAGCAGAAGTGCTATCTCGCAGACTACCATCAGGCTCAATCTGATCGACAAGGTCTTATTGATTATTTTAGGTAGCTTTAGCATATCAACTGCAAATATACGATTTATCTTCATAACTACCAAATTTTTACGCAATAATACGTTGAAAAAAGAACAGAAAGAATGAATTTGCGGCTATTTCTTGGGAGGAATGAATAATTTTTGTATCTTTGCACAAAATAACATAGGTATTACTGATAATTTTATATGAGACAGAAAGTCATAATGAGTATGCTGGCCCTGATGATGGGCTGCCAGGTAATGGCTCAGAAGAGCATTGTGATCCTCTATGAGAACGACGCACATTGCGGTATCGACGGTTATACGAAGATGGCAGGTCTGCGCGATGCCATCAACAAATCGGATACGGCCTATGCCGCAGCCGTCTGTTGCGGCGATTTCCTGCAGGGAAACACCACTGGTGCCATCTCCAAAGGCCAATACATTGCCGACATCCTGCGCCTCATGGACTATCATGCCCTCACACTTGGCAACCATGAGTTCGACTATGGTGTGCCTCGCATGAGAGCATTGTTAGAGCAGGTAGGCACCCCGGTGGTATGCGCCAACTTCTACGAAGCCGGAGAGCCTGAGCCCGTCTTCGCCCCCTACGTCATCCATCAGTATGGTGACAAGCGGGTGGCCTATATCGGTGCCTGCACACCAGAGACGATGATCCTGGAAGGCTACTCGTTCTACGATACCAACGGCATCCTGCTCTACGACCTGAAGCCCAAGACATTCTACCAGCTCATCCAGCAGGCTGTCGACGCTGCCCGTGCCGAGGGTGCCGACTATGTGGTGCTGCTCTCGCATGTGGGCGAGACCCCGCAGTCGATGGGATTCAGCTCTCATCGCCTCGTCAACAACACCCGTGGCATCGACATCGTGCTCGACGGCCATTCGCATGAGATTATAGAGTGTGACAAGGCCAAAAACCTCGACGGCAAGGAGATCATCGTCACCCAGACGGGTACACAGTTTGCCAACGTCGGTAAGCTGCTCATCACCCCCGATGGCCGCTTCATCACCAAACTCATCAAGAGCAAAGACATCCCCTACGAGAACACGCAGGTCACAGCAGCCATCGACAGCATCCACCAGAAAGTAAAAGCCGTTACCTCTGCCGTGGTAGCCCATAGTGACTACACCTTGGTGGTAAGCGACGAGAATGCCCAGTGGATTGTTCGTGGCGAAGAGACCAATGCCGGCGACCTCGTGGCCGATGCCTACCGCCACACCCTGAAGGCCGACATCGGTTTTGAGAACGGTGGTGGCATCCGTAACGACATCCATGCTGGCGACATCACCTACGGCGACATCATAGGCATGTTGCCCTACGACAACACCCTGCGCCGCATCATGGTGAGTGGCGAGCAGCTGCAGCAGATGCTCACCCGTTGCACCTCGCTCGTCCCCGTGCTCGACGGCAACTTCCCGCAATGCTCCGGCATACGTTTCACCGTCCACAGCAAGAGCCACACCGTCAGCAACATTGAGATCCTGCAAGAAGATGGCAGCTATGCCCCCATCGACCTCAAGCACAACTACAGCGTAGCCCTGACAAGCTACAACCACGAGGGAGGCGGCTTCTTCGACTGTTTCAAGAAATGCCCCGTCCTCTTCGAAAGCTCACTCCGCTATTACGAGGCACGGGCCGACTACTTGAGCAAGGTTCTCGGTGGCAGCACAGGTCAGACCTACGCTAAGCCCCAGGGCCGCATCACCATCATTGAAGACTGAAAATAACAAACAACGACTATGACAAATATGCCTAAGACCACAACAGCGTGGAGAGTACTCGTCCTACTCCTTACCTTTTACCTTTCACTCTCTACCGCCTCCGCCCAGGGCTGGCCTGCCGACTACAAGGGCGTCATGCTACAGGGCTTCTACTGGGACGGTTATGCCGATTCAAAGTGGACGGTACTTGAAAGTCAGGCCAACGAGCTGTCGCAATACTTCGACCTCATCTGGATTCCCCAGAGCGGCAAGACCTCGGAATACCATCATACCAAGCGACAGACGATGGGCTACGACCCCTGCTTCTGGCTCGACCACAACTCATGCTGGGGCACCCAGGACGAGCTGAAAAAGATGATCAAGACCTTTAAGGACAAAGGCACGGGCATCATTGAGGATGTGGTCATCAACCACAAGAACGGCCTCAACACGTGGACAGACTTCCCCGATGAGACCTCTGGTTCGTACAGCCTCGTATGGGACAACACCGGGTTCTCCGGCATCTGTCAGGACGACGAGTGCAACAGCCACGGCTACAAGACCACTGGCGAAAAAGATACGGGCGACAACTTCGACGGCTATCGCGACTTGGATCATACCAACGAGACGGTACAGAAGAATGTCAAGACCTATCTCGACTTCCTCCTCAACGAATTAGGCTATGCCGGCTTCCGCTATGACATGGTGAAAGGCTATGCTGCCAAATACACAGGCCTCTACAACACCTCCGCCACCCCCACCTATAGCGTAGGCGAGTGCTGGGACAGCAACAAGGCCGTCGTCACCAACTGGATCAATGGCACCAAGGTCGACGGCAAGATACAGAGTGCGGCCTTCGACTTCCCGATGAAGTACAAGATTAACTCAGCCTTCGGCGGTGGCAACTGGAGTGCGCTCAAAGACCCGATGCTCTCCAACGACCAGAACTATGCCCGTTACAGCGTCACCTTCGTCGACAACCACGATACCTTCCGTCGTGACGAAGGCAAGAAAGACTATCTCGGCACGAACATCTGTGCTGCCAATGCCTATATCCTCACGATGCCTGGCACGCCCTGCCTTTTCCTGAAGCACTGGCAGTCCAACAAAGGCACCCTGAAGAAGCTCATCGCCACCCGTAAGGCAGCAGGCATCACCAACCAGAGTGAGATTCTCTCCGCCACAGCCTCTGCCGCAGGCTTCACGCTGAGCGTAAAAGGAGCCAACGGCACGTTGCTGCTTCTGTTAGGCACCGTAGAGGGCGCCAGCACCGACGGCTACCAACTGGCTGTAGAAGGCAAGAAATTCAAGCTCTATGCCAGCACGGGTGTCGACCTGTCGAAAGTCACGGCCATCACCGAGGGCGACGAATCGCCTGAAGATGACGCGCCAGTCACCATCCCGTCGTTCTGCACTGTCAACGAAGGCGAGACCTGTGCCTTCTTCGTGGCTCCCAAGAGCTGGGGCAGCCAGATCAAATGCTGGCGCTGGGATAAGCAGTACAACTATACCGGCAATCTATGGCCTGGTGTAGACTGTCAGAAGCTGGGCGAAGACAACAAAGGCTACACGGTATGGAAATGGACCTATAAGGCCAGTGACCGTAAGAGCCAGAGCAGTAGCAACGAGGGCATCATCTTCAACGATGGCTCCAACCAGACGGCCGACCTCGCCTTCACCAATGGTGGTTATTACAACCAGGAGGGTCTTCAGGGTGTTGTATCCGCTACCGCCATCCGCTCCATCGAGGCCATCCCTGAAGGCAGCGTTAAGGTCTATTCCCTCGACGGCCGACTTATACGAGAGGCTCTCGACGGCAGCGAAGCCATCAAGAGCCTGAAAAAGGGTGTTTACATCATCAACAACAAAAAGGTTGTGATTAAGTGAGAGAAATGCAAGCTCGATTGCATTTCCGAACGTGAAAAAGCTCAAACGAAGTTTAAGGTTGTGATTAAGTAGTAACAACTGTCATCCTACAACACAAAGTAAGGAGACCACATGGTCTCCTTACTTGATCTAAAAGGATTATCTAGATTGTTTGAAAAACAAGGTTCTATTTTATGCCCAGTCGTTCTCGTACTTCACGTTGCCGAACTCGATGGCCTTGCAGGTGATCTCAATCTCCTCGAAGTGACCCAGCTTGTCCTCCCACTTCTCCTCGAAGTTGACGCAGTAGCCGTTGGTGAACTTGATAGACTTCATCTCCTTGTTGGTCTTGGTCTCCAGGAACTTGATCTCTCCGTTCTTCGGGAGGCTGCGCTCTGTCATCCATGCCAGCAGGTCGGGTGTGCCGTCGTTGAGGGCCTTCACACGGACCTTGATCTTACCGCCGCGGGGGATACCGGCCATCTGGCCTTCTACGTCTGTTGCCTGAGTGAACTCGTAAGTCACCATCAATACTTCTCTCTCTTTATAACCGTCAATGGTCATTGATACTGGTGTCTTTGCCATAATTTGTTTCCTTTCTATATTTTTAATTTTTATACTCGTTTACTTATCGCCAGGGGTTATCATAACCAACGGGGCCGTTTTCAAGCTTCTGACATACGATCTCGACCTCCTCGTAGTGCTGCTCACCGTCTTCCCACTTCTCGATGTAGTTGATGCAGTAGCAGTTGGTGCCCTTGATCTCCTTCATGGCGGCGCCGTCTACGGTGTTCACGAACTTCACTGAGAAATCCTTCGGCATCGTCGGATCGAGCATCCAGGCAATCAGCTGGTTGTTGCCGTCGTTCATAGCCTTCACACGGACTGTTACCTTACCACCGCGGGGGATACCTGCGATCTGTCCTTCACGATCGGTAGCCTGATCAAATTTGTAGTCTACCATCATCACCTCACGAGGTTCAAAATCCTTAACCTCAAGAACTACTGGAGTTACATTCTCTGCCATAATTTGTTTCCTTTCTTTATTTTTTTATTGTTAAACTTATTATTTACTGATTGAGCTTTGCTCGAAACCGCTTCCGCTCGAAATAGCTCGAATTGCATTCGGCTCTTTGCTCGCTTAATTGCGGTTTTCTGATGTCGTTCAGAACTTGTTTTGTCTGATTGACGATGCAAAGATACGATGAAAATAGGGCTCATTCCAAGTTTTTTGTTGGTTTTCTATTGAGAAGCATGCGACAGAGAGTCCCTATTGCGACAAAGGCGGGAAAGGGCCCCAAAATCTGTCGCAAAACAAGGAGACAGGGAGACAGGGAGACAGAGAGACAAGGAGAGAAAAAAACTTGTTTATTTGAGGAGTGAACGGAGAGCGAACCAACAATGGAGGAAGAAGGTCTGGAGGCGGCCATAGTGATGCTCCATCACCTGATAGCGCTCCAGAAGCGATTCACGATGGTGGAGCGTTGTCTGTCCTTCCTGAGTATAGCAGGCCACCACCATCTTCAGGTTGAACAGCGGCACGTTTTCCTTGGCAGCAGCTTTCATCACCCGGATGCACCA
>Ga0247608_10003149_pt1 | contig 19572 bp, 37 predicted proteins | sample 176DNAGHGlowgp2_FD_193490 | JGI IMG/M metagenome (GOLD analysis project Ga0247608, IMG submission 193490) | Sheep rumen microbial communities from Palmerston North, Manawatu-Wanganui, New Zealand - 1766 DNA GHGlow gp2 | ecosystem: Host-associated > Mammals > Digestive system > Stomach > Rumen ...
CGCTCAACGACGCATCGCTCGACGACGCATCGCTCGACGGCGCATCGCTCTACGGCGCATCGCTCGACGGCGCATCGCTCTACGGCGCATCGCTCTACGGCGCAAAAAACATTCCCTATATTCCGATGATTTGTCCTGAAGAAGGCACATTTATCGGATGGAAAAAAGTGATGATTAAAGGCGGTTCATTCCTCGCAAAACTGGAAATTCCCGAAGACGCAGCGCGATCAAGCGCCACAACGCGCAAATGTCGAGCCTCAAAAGCGAAGGTGTTGGGCTTATATCGTTTGAGCGGCGAGAGACTGGATGACGATGTTGAAGCTGTGAGCATATATAATAACAGCTTTATCTACAAGGCGGGAACAGTTGTAATACCAGACGAATGGGACGATAATCGCTGGAACGAATGCAGCAATGGAATCCACTTTTTCATGCAGCTGCAGGAAGCAATCAATTATTGATGCGGAGGGATGTGTTTGGAAGTATTTGCCATTGACCCCGGCAACAGGCAATCGGCCTACTGCATCATGGACGATGATTACAGGCTGATTGAGTTCGAGAAAGCACCAAATGGTATTGTGCTTGACATCATGCGTCGGTTTCTGAAAGAGTGCGCAGACAACGACAGAATCGTGATAGAGCGGGTTGCCAGCTACGGCATGGCGGTTGGCCGGGATATTTTCGAGACGTGCGAGTGGATAGGGCGATTCGCACAGGTGGCACGGGATGACGGGCGATATGTCGACTACATCTATCGCAAGGACGAGAAGCTGAACCTGTGCAACGACATGCGGGCCAAGGACGCGAACATCAGGCAAGCACTGATTAACAGGTTCGCGATGTTCGACTTCAAAAACGGCAAGGGGACAAAGGCGCAGCCTGATTACTTCTACGGTGTGAGCCGTGACTGCTGGGCGGCGATAGCGGTTGCGGTGACGTTTTTAGACAGATTGGAGGACGTGAAAAAATGCTGAAGTATCACAGGGGCAAGGCGATAACCGACTTCCGGGAAATCAAACAGGCAGAGTTTGTCTGGATTGAGACGAAGTACGGGCGCAAGGTTTGGCAGGGAGATATCTACTTCGGGTTCCCGCCGAACGAGGTTTACGAGGCGATGGTAAAAGGCAGACTGTTCCAGATTGAGTACGAGGGGTGACGCGCATGGGGGCTTTTGAGAGCTACTGCCGGGTTCCGGGGACGCGATGCAACGAGATTATGAAGATGATCGAACTTGACATACCGCTGAATCGGATAGCGAAACGGTATGGGACGGATGTGCAGACGGTTGAGGTTTACAAGAAAGCCTTGGAGAATAAGCTGTCTGCGGGAAGTCCGCTGGCGTATCACACGAACGTTCCTGAGTTTTACAACAAGGCGCTGATGAATTTTATCGACAACAGGAGGATGCTGAAATGAGCGCAGGCAGTTATTTTGTGATTGGGCTTCAATGGTTTCTGGCGGTGTTTGGGTTTGTGACGGGCGCGTTTGTGGTGTGTACGGGAATTGTCCTGATTGTGAGCCTGATAAACGGCGCAATCAACAAGGCGAAACGCAACGACGATGACTGAAAGGGGCTGATGATATGACGCAGAAACAGGCAATCGTTGCGTATCTCAGAGCAAACGGGAGCATGACGCCGATGGACGCTTTCGACAAGCTGCACATCACGAAGCTGGCGACGAGAATTTCCGAGCTTCGGCGGGACGGCGTTGAAATCACCGGGCAGATGGAGCACGGTAAGACGAGTTACGGCGAGTGCAACTACATGAGATACAGGCTGGGGGCGGTTTGATGACGTCGATGGAGTTTTTCAGGATGTGCAAGGAGATCGAGAAAATCACAGCGGCCCTGAAAGCGAAGATGTACTGGCTTGAAAAGGCTGAGAACGTGCTGTCATCCGATAAAGTCATGTATCCGGGCGACATTACCGCGCTGATTGGCGACATTGGCGAGAACGTAAAGGCCATCAACAACGCGCTGAAGCAAATCGACGTTGATCGGGAGAATCTGGTAAGGTGGAGACGGCTGAACTGAGGTGTTGTGAACGATGTTGGAAGAATTGTTACGAGGCGCGTTTTATCACAAATGCCGGGACTGCGAAGAAATGACACCGCTCGTAAGCCTGAAGGGGAAGCCTTGGAAGAAGGAGAACATATTTCGGGATTTTTTCAATGTGTTTTCTGCCAACTCGCACTTTGATGGAGAACTGTTAAAGCATGTACTAAGGCATCAAGACGGATTGTTGGCTTCATGCTGGAGGATTGTGAGCAAAAATGCGGATTGTGTTGTTGACGGGTACATTGCTTCGAAGTACGGCACAATGAAAAACGCCATGATTACGGCGCGAACGTTTGAAACCCTTTTTGACGGCTTTGAACACGACTTTGCAGAAAGAAGGATGTTGATTATGAAGGAGATGTCGAAGAAAACAGCAGAACTTGCCTTGTCAAAAAGCGTGCCGCACAGTCACGGTGGCGTTGCAAACCTTCTGAAAATCCTGACGAAGACAATGGAGAAGCAGGGAACCAGCATCAGGACGGTTGCCAAGGTGCAATATTCGGTCTGTATGCAAGCGGGTATTTTCATCCCGGAAGAATTTTTGACCGATATTCTTGTGGCTGCGAACATGGCAGACGGGGAGGCGGCTGTAGAGTGAGCAAAAAAAGGAGTGAGGCGCAAATTGGCAGACAGGACGATAACGGCAGAGCGCGACGAAAAGACGGGGCTGTACAGCGTTACGGTGAACGGCAAAAAGGTTGCAAGCGGGCTGACGAAACAGGAAATGCTTCAGGAGATTGCGAGATGGGACGGTGTAGAAAATGAGTGAAATAATGGTTGCTGGACTGGATGGAATGATTGATACGGTTCGCGTGTACGACCTTGACGAGAGTGTAGCGGCGAGCAAGTTTCCGATGGCGGTTGCGCCTGACGCTGACAACAGCGAGATCACGAAGCGCACTGTGAATCTGGCACAGGCTGAACCGGGAAGCGGGCATGATAATTTCCTGCAAGGCATTCGGATTGCGTTTAATATCAGATTGACTGCAAAGTGCCTTGTTGAATTGGAACGGTATCACTTCACGGATATGGTGGTTGATATTGTTTCCTGCACAAGCACGATGCACCGCATCTCGAAATTCGATCTTGATTCGGCCTACAACGACTACACGGACAAGCGGATTATCGGCATCATGGCAGAGCTTGCAGAGCAGTACAACGCCAACAAGACCGACGAGAACTATTTACGGCTGCTGTATTCAAATCCTGCCGGATTTGAGTACACGCTGCGGGTAACGACTAACTACAGGCAGTTAAAGACGATCTACGCCCAGCGAAAGGCGCACAGGCTCCCGGAATGGCGTGCGCTTTGCCTCTGGATGGAGACGCTGCCGCACAGCGAGTTTATTACAGGGGAGGCCAAGGACAAATGATGTCACTCAATGAGTACGGGTTTGCATCTCACGCAGACAGGGCGGCGAGGACGTATTACCACAATAAGCCGCTGCGGGTTTGCCCGTCCTGCAAAAGTGGGCGGCTGGAATTTGTGCGCGTCAGGGGCAAGAAACTGCCTTGGTGGTATGTGTCCTGCATGACATGCGGCAAGAATGGAGATATAAGGCTGTTTTTGCTGAGAGCGGTTAAGGCATGGAACGAAATGGGGGAGTAATTGAATGAGGAACGACGCGATAAACACCGAGGGCAAGAAGCCGATGGAGGCCAGAAACGCAGAGCATTATGTTGACATGACGCCGAAAAGTGCCGTTGACAACATCATGACCGAGCGCGAGAAGGAGTATGAACGGTTCAGAAAGCTGCTGTTCTGTGTACGGAACCTGTGCGATCTGGCCGGTTATGACCTGACCGGGCGGCTTGAAGTGAAGGACAGGGATACGGGATTCACGCACCAGTAGACAGGAGGCGCATTGGATGGACACAACAGAGAAAAAGCGCTTGACAGCGGATGAACGCGAGGCACTGACGCGGATAAGTTTAGCGGTTGAGTTTCTGAAAGTTGAGAGCAAGTTCCTTGAGCGCAGGAGCAAAATGATTCGCCGGGGCGCATGGTATCTCGCGGTCGCGAAGGGGCTTATGGAGCGATACCTGAAAGACGTTTACAGGACGGTTCCGCGCGAACAGCTTGTAATCATCCAGCGAACGTTCAGGGAAACGACGGTCGGGGTGGGCATCAGGTGCAACGCGACGAGAAAAGTAAATCTCGACAAGGAATTTGGCCTTGTGATACCGATGTATGCCGCGAACAAGCTGATGGAGGCCGCGAAAGACCGCTGCCTGATGTGCGGCCTGAACACGGAAGAACAGCGCAAGTGCGAGCTTAGAAAGGCTATTGACATGATACCGAATAACATTGAGGACAGGGAAGACAGCGGGTGTCCGTATCACTGGGCGTTGTGATTGGAGGCGTGAGAAAGTGGCAGAGTTTCAGGAAGTAGTCAGGATTATGAACAGACTGTGCGCCGTGTACAAGAGTTGTTACGGATGTCCGCTGGAAGAAAAAGGATGCTCTTTATCATTGAGCAGTGATCCTGTGGTGATTGAAAATGCAGTCATGCAATGGGCTGAAACACACCCGGAGGAGGCGAAGAAAGATGAGTAAGGCTGCGCTGGTGCTGGATGAGATGCCAATCAAGGACTCCATGTGCAAGATGGGGGATGACGAGAGGAAGGCAGCGGCTTTGCTGGCATTGGCGTTACTAAGTGATAATTCGGAGTTCAAGGAGATGCTTGAGCATTACGAAGCTCGTAACAGGAGGGAAAACAGATATGACAAGAGGATTCACACCCGTCTGCTCCAATGCGGATGTACGTCAGCACTTCAAGGAGTGCGGGATAACCTATAACGACATTACCGAAGGGGACATTCTCGCCTTGGTTCTGCTTCTCAACCGAGAAATCAAGAAATCGAATCGGATGGGTGAAACCTCGGTGAATACCATGCGCCTGTCGAAGCGCATTTCGATCAACACAAAGCCCGATGGCTCCATCAACACCTGCTTCCTGTACATGAGTAGCCACTACTTCAACGACAGAGAGTGTGTCAGCTTCAATCGGGACGGCTTCATTGGCATTGCAGGTTGGGCTGACGATGGCAATTCCAATCCCATTCGCAGGGCGTTACTCGTGTGGTGCGATGACCTGAAAAAGCAAAAGGAGGAACGATAAATGAGAGACGAAGAAAAGAGACCGACCCAGTTGCTCCATTCTGCGGATGACCTACGGCAGCTCATCCTCGACCACCCCGACCTCCCGCTTCTCGTGCTTGCGAGTGACGATTCCAACAGCGGGGACTATTCCTACATGTCCTGTGGTTCGGTTCATGCCGAGGTTGGCGAGTTCCTTGACTGTATGCAGGACGTGGACGATGAGTATTGCTTCACCGACCGTGACGAGTTCAAAGAAAAGATCGAGGATGCCCTGTACGACTTCGATGTCTCCGAGCAGGAGTTGGAAATCGAGGTGGAGCGCAGAGCTGCCGAGTATGACCCCTATTGGAAGCCCTGCATCATCGTGTATGTCGGGAATTGAAGTCGGTCGCATGAAGGTCTCACAATGTCAAGGGTGTCGGTTCTTGGGTGAGCATAGATGGAGTTCCTATCTTTTGCACGCCGTATACCGTGAAAAGGTGCCATTTGGAGGAGCGAAATGACGTACAAGACTGACAATGTCGGAAACGACCTGAGATTGGCTGAACAGTTACGAATGCTGACGGATGGAACCGTCATGAGCGACTACGACTTCAAGGTCGAGACGGCGATACAGCGCTACCAGCAGTTTGAACCGTCGGAAGGATATTATCTGGCGTTCAGCGGCGGTAAGGACAGCCAGTGCATCTATCATCTGGCGAAGATGGCAGGCGTAAAATTCGATGCGCATTGCGCCATTACGTCGGTCGATAATCCTGAACTGATTTGGTTCAGGCGGAAATACTATCCCGACGTGATCGAGGAAGCCCAGCATTACGACGACCGTAAGCCTGAGCATTACTACCCGGACGGCAGGCCGAAGCCAATCACCATGTGGAGTCTCATCGCGGATCACACGTTGCCGCCGACGCGCAAAGTTCGTTATTGCTGCGCCGCGCTGAAAGAACCGGGGGGGGCGGGAAGGCTGGTCGTTACGGGCGTCCGATGGGCCGAAAGCTTCAACCGCAGGCAGACGCACGGCGTGGTTGACATACAGGGTAAGCCGAAGACCACGAAGCGCGTTGCTGACGAGTTCGGCGCGGATTATATCGTGAACAAGCACGGTGAAGTAATCATGAACGACGACAACGACAAGAACCGGCGCATGGTGGAGTATTGCTACAGGACGCAGAAGGCCATGCTGAACCCGATTATCGACTGGACGGATGAGGATGTCTGGCGATTTCTGAACGAAAACAACATTCCGCACTGTTCACTCTACGACGAAGGATATACGCGGCTTGGCTGCATCGGATGTCCGCTTCAGGGTTCAAAAGGCATGAAACGCGACTTCGAGCGCTATCCGAAATACAAAGAACTCTACATCAAGGCATTCCAGAAGATGATCGACAATCACCCAGGCAAGATCAAGATACTCGACCCGAACGCGGACACGATAACCGGGGGGGCAGAGCGTGGATCAAATGGTGGATCAACGAGCAGTACTGACATCGTGTTCCGATTCTTCCTCACAAACTGTAATTGATAATTTCGTGGGTGGGGGCGAGCCGGAATACGTGTTCCGGCACTGGGTCGAGATGGGTGCCATTTGAAGGCCGACGCCGCGTGTTCGGGCATAAGTACTCGTGCTGTGACAGGGTAATGAGGAGGTGCAGTAAATGCCTGAAGAAATGAAAGCGAAGGGGTGTGACAGAATGAAAAAGCTGTTTGTATTTTTTCTGATTGCGATCACGCTAACTGGGTGTACGGGCATAAATCAGACATCGGATTATGAACACGCACCTGAGTATACCGTGGAAAGAATTGGCGGCGACACAAACATAACGATGTACAGAGACAGCAGAACCGGGGTATACTACTTAGCCCGGTATCATGGCGGCGTGTGCGTCATGGTTGATAAGGACGGGAAGCCGTACACGGACTGATGAAAGGGTGATGGAACGATGGGCAGTCCTAAACTGTACTTTGATTCGGCTGAAGAAATGCGAGAGTGCGCAATGGCATGGCAGAGGCGGCTGTGCCTGAATGACTGGATTATCCGAGTGGATTTTGCCTCAACGTCAGAGATGAAGCTGGAGGGAAGCGCTGGGGAATGCGAGCCGGATTTCGTCAACCGCTGGGCGACGATACGGATTCTGCGGAAAGAGGACTTGAAAGACCCGAGCGTGTATATTGCCATACAGCCGATGGAGCTTGTGCTGATTCACGAGCTGCTGCATTGCCGGTTTATGCAATTTGAGGATGAGGAAAGGTCTATTGAGATGATGACATACAGCACGGCGGCGCACCAGCTTTTGAACGACGTGACAAGGGCGTTGTATATGGCGAAATACGGGCTGGATGCGGGGTGGTTTATCGTGGATGGAGGATGTAAAGATGAAGCAGTATGAAGTGACGATAATGGGGTATTACTATATCACTGTTGAGGCAGAGAGCGCGGATGAGGCAGAAGCACAGGCGCGAGAGATTTTTGATATAAACGATGTCTATTTTATCGAAGAAGCGTGCGATATCGACTGTGAAGAGGAGGGTGGAGACGATGAAAGTAATGCTTGACGAAGGGGCCTATCTGCCGACAAGGGCAACGACGTTTGACGCGGGCGCGGACTTGTACACGCCGAGAGCGTTCAGGGTTCCGGCGCACGGAAGCGCGACGATTGACACGGGAGTGCATGTCCAGATTCCGGGCGGGTACTTCGGAAAGCTGGAAAGCAAGAGCGGCCTCAACGTCAATCACGGCGTTGTAAGCTGCGGAGGCGTGATAGACAGCGGGTACACGGGGAGCATCCGCGTGAAGCTGTACAACTTCAGCGACACGGATTATCAGTTCCAGAAGGGTGACAAGGTGGTGCAGTTGATTATTCAGCCGTGTGAGCTTTGCGGGTTCGAGCGTGTGGACGAGATAGACATGGACACGGAAAGGGGTTCCAGAGGGTTCGGCAGTTCGGGTCGTTAATAGTGGGAGATGAAAAGCCATGACGGTAAGAGAAGAAACTCTGGAACGAGCCATCCGCAAGAAATGCCTTGAGTGCAGCGGAAACAGCCGGAAGGAAGTTGTCGGATGTCGATACAAGGACTGTGCGTTATGGCCTTACAGGGAAAAAGAACCTGAACAACCAAGGCCAATAAAGGGCGCGGAACAGATTACAATGGCTGACTTGTGGTGAGATTTTATTGATGAGTGGAGGAACACATGATGAATAAGGCAATGCTGATTGGTAACTTGACAAAAGACCCGGAAACCAGAGTAACACAGACAGGCATCAAAACGTGCTCATTTACTCTTGCGGTACAGCGCAACCGCAAGAATGCGCAGGGCATCCGAGAGGCTGACTTCATCAGCGTTGTGACGTGGAGGCAGCTCGCGGAGCTGTGCGAACGATACCTATCCAAGGGACGAAAGGTGGGCGTATTCGGCTCAATCCAGACGCGCAGCTATGAGGCAAAAGATGGAACGAAACGGTACATTACAGAGGTTGTTGCGGATGAGGTTGAGTTCCTGACTCCGAAGGGAGATGAAGCTCAAAACCAGAACAATGAACGAACCGAGCAGACAAACGGAGATGGTGAGTTTATTGATGTAAACCCGGATGATTTGCCGTTCTGAGCTATGACGATTGGAGGTTTGCCGATGACACGCGAAAACGTAGATAGGATGTTGCACAATTACCGCGAATACCTTGGGAGGTGCAAGTTCCTCGAAGCGCAAATTTCCGAAATTGAGTCGATGATTGACGAGCTAAAGAGGACGCAGAAGACAGACGCTTCAATACACATTTCTGCACAGGACGGGATGCCCCACGGTTCTTCCGTGGGACACCCGACCGAGCGGATAGCCATGATGTTTGCGGAAAACAGAATTCCGCGAGATATTCAGGAGCTGCAAGATGACCTAAAGCCGCTCGTCGCAGAATACAGGGAAAAATCACCGACGGTCGTGTTCGTCGGAGCGTGGCTTCTTGGCCTGAAAGATGGAGAAAGGTGGATTATTGAAAAGCAGGTAATTGACGGAGAAACATGGTCTGACATAATTCAGATGTATCTTGAAAAGTTCAAGGTCATGAAAAACAAGAGGACGCTGCAACGTTTTAAGGACAAGGTTTTGCTGAAAATCTATGAGATGGCAAGGTAAGGTGGATTTTCAAAATTGTCACCCCCGTTGTCACGGATTTGCCATCTTTACAAACCTTTTCAGGTGTGGTAAGATATAATCGGCACGAAAGAGCAGCCAGCATTAGTTGGCTGCTCTTTCACGTTCATTCAGCCAAATAAGGGTAAATGTGTCCCGCTTAAACTCCGGGACGGGAAAAACAGTGCGTGTCTTTATGGGCTTTTCTGGCGCACGACCTCCTTCATAGGTGGGGATGAAGGCAAACAGAAAAGCCCGGAGCATCCATGACTTAGACACCCTGCAATCGTCGAAAGCCGGTGTTCCACGCTGGCCTGTGATGTAGGCGGTGCGGGGTGTCTGGTCAAATCTTGTAACTGCGGACGGATTAAAAAAGCGACGGGCAATGAGCTCGCCGTTTTTGTTTTTAGGAGGAAAAAGACGTTCTTGGAGCGTCTGCTTTTATTTTTCGAGGGAGGCAAAACGATGTACCTGAAAACGCTTTCACTGGGTGATATTCACCCATACAAGCGCAACCCGCGAATCAATGAAAAGGCCGTTGAACCTGTAATGAAGTCCATCCAGAAGGACGGCTACCGGGCGCGAATCATCGTGGACAAGGACGGCGTGATTATCGCGGGCCATACGCGCTATGAGGCTATGAAACGGCTCGGCTGGACGGAGGCCGAGGTGTGGATTGCCGACGACATGACGCCGGAGCAAATCGCCGATTACCGCATCCGCGACAACCTGACCGCTGATTTTGCTGAGTGGGATTTCAGCGAGTTGGAGGCAGAAATTGCCGAGATGGACTTGGACTTCGATATGTCGGAGTTTGAGGGGTTTGAGGATATACAGGGGGGGGCATCTGAACCCTACACGGGGCAGGGGGCCACCGAGTACAGCGAGGAGGATTTCGGCGATGACAAGTTCAAATGCGAATGTCCGCGCTGTGGATTCAAGTTCAACCCATAAATTCCCGTGGAAGTGGTATCTGTCAGACCTTGCCAATGTCAAGAAAAACGGGCTGACCGTGTTTTCCTGCTTTTCATGCGGCGGCGGCTCGTCGATGTGCTACAAGCTGGCGGGATATGACGTTATCGGCAACGTGGAAATTGACCCCCGCGTGATGAAGGTCTACCAGAAGAACAATCATCCCAAATACCCGTATTTGATGGATGTGCGCGAATTTCTGAAAATCCCGGACGCGGAGCTGCCGAAGGAACTGTTTCACCTTGACATTCTGGACGGTTCGCCGCCCTGTTCGGTATTCAGCACAGCGGGAGAGCGTGAAAAGGGCTGGAACAAAGAGAAGGTATTCCGGGAGGGACAGGCGCGGCAAAAGCTGGACGACCTGTTCTTTTATTTTATCTCCATCGCACAGAAGCTACAGCCCCGCGTGGTAATTGCCGAGAACGTGTCCGGGCTGCTGAAAGACAACGCCAAGGGCTACGTCAATGAGATATTCAAGGCGTTCGATATGGCCGGATATAAAACGCAACTGTTCCTGTTGAACGCCGCCTTTATGGGCGTGCCGCAAAAGCGTGAGAGGTGCTTTTTCGTGGCACAGAGGAAAGACCAGGCGTTCCCGAAGCTGGTGCTGAATTTTAGGGAGAAGCCGATTCTGTTCGGAGAAGTACGGAGCGAACACGGGACGCCGATTGACCCGAAAACCGCAAAAACAACCCATGAATACCTGAAAAGCATGAAGCCTACGGACAAAAGCATAAGGGACATCAAGAAAAGGCTTTATGGCAAAGAATCCAATTTCAATGACATCATTTACAGGGATTGCGATGTTGCACAAACGATAACAGCATCCGGACAAGGCATAAGAGCTTGTGACAAATCATGGTTGTCTGGGAAGGATTGTGCCAACGTGACGACCTTTCCGCAGGATTATGATTTTGGTGACCAAATACCGAAATATGTAACCGGCATGAGCGTTCCGCCTGTGATGATGGCGCAGGTTGCAAGCGAAGTTTACAGGCAATGGTTTGATAAGGAGTGATTCACGATTGCGAGGCCAGGTAAATACGAACAGTGGTTAGAGCCTGATGGTCTGACACGTATAGAGGGCTGGGCGCGGGAAGGGCTGACCAATGAGCAGATAGCCGGAAAAATGGGAATACACCGCGACACTCTTAATGAGTGGTGCAAACAATTTCCCGCCATTTCCGACACCTTAAAACAAGGCAAAGCCCCTGTTGATATTGAAGTGGAAAACATGCTGCTCAAACGTGCTATGGGTTTTGAGTATGAGGAAGTAACCACTGAGATAGAGGATATTCCGACGGGGAAACTCGATAAAAAGGGCAACCCGATATATAGACAGCGCAAGCACATCAAGAAAACAAAGAAGATGGTTGTGCCGGACACGACGGCGCAAATCTTCTGGCTGAAAAACCGCCGCCCCGACCTGTGGCGTGACCGTCACGAAAACGACGTAAACATCGTCACCGCGAACCACGCCGCGCTTGATGAAGCGTTTGAAGCACTAAAGGGTGAAGCGCAATGACGGCACAGGAAAAAGCGCGTTGGTTCATCGCTCATCCCGCGGCCTTAGGCCGCGCCCTGGGCTACAAGGATTTCCGCGACGACCTTCACGGCGGCTGGATAAAGCGCATGGTGACCTCCGAGGACGACATGACGCTTCAAGCCCACCGTGGCAGCTACAAGACGACCTGCCTGTGTGTGGCGATTGCACTATTGATGCTCTGGCACCCTGACCAGAACATCATTTTTCTGCGCAAGACAGACGGTGACGTTGCGGAGGTCATCAAGACGGTAAACCGCATCCTGTCCACGGACATCATGCGGGATATTTACCATGCCCTGACGGGCGGCGAGCTGGCGATTGCGCGTGATAATTCGAGCGAGATCTCGCTGAACATCTACGCCGCGCCGCGCGGTGCCGCCCAGCTACAGGGCATCGGCATCGGTGGAAGTCTTACGGGCAAGCACGCAGATATCATTATTACTGACGACATCGTGAACTTGAAAGACCGTGTGAGCCGCGCTGAGCGCGAGCGCACGAAAGCGGTCTACATGGAGCTGCAAAACATCTGCAACCCCGGTGGCCGCTTTATCAACACGGGCACGCCATGGCACAAGGACGATGCCTTCTCGATCATGCCGCCCGCCGAAAAATGGGATTGCTACTCAATCGGGCTGCTCACAAAACAGCAGATTGCCGATCTGAAAAGCCGAATGACCGCCTCGCTGTTCGCGGCTAACTACGAGCTGAGGCATATCGCCGATGATGACGTAATCTTCGACAATCCGCAGCTTGGCGCGGATACGAGCCTCGTTGAGCAGGGCTATTCGCACGTCGATGCGGCTTACTACGGCGAGGATTATACGGCATTCACCGTCATCAATTACCACGACGGCAAGTTCTACGTGTTCGGCAAATGCTGGCGAAAGCACATTGACGATGTTCAGGATACGATTATTCAGATTCACAACGACCTGAAGGCCGGTAAGATGTACATCGAGACGAACGGCGACAAAGGCTATGTTGAGCGGGCAATCCGCAAGAAGGGGCTGCGCGTTGTAGGTTACACGGAGAGCCAGAACAAGTACATCAAGATCACGTCGCATCTCAAAGGCGTTTGGAAGGACGTTGTATTCGTGAAAGGCACTGACGATGAATATATCAACCAGATTACGGATTACAACGAGAACGCCGAACACGATGACTGCCCTGACAGCCTCGCAAGCATTATCCGCGAGGTTGGAGTAAGGCTGTCGAAGAAGCGGCCAGAAGATGCTATTGATTATTCCAGGATGTCAGTTCAGGAAAGGATTATGAGACTATGAGCGAGACGCTGACCGTTTCGGTGAACATGGATGAGCTGATGGGCGCGACAGACCAGATAATGGTTGTGATGCGCGAGATGGAGATAGCGAAGGCTTGCGGGGGAGACAGGATGGCGTCCATATTTGCGGACTGGCAGAACCGTCTCCAAGCGGTTTTGAATACAATAACGATTGACACGAGCGGGGTGAGTGACCCTTGAAAACGTATAATGACCTGCTGGCGGTTGGCAACGCCAAGAGGAACCAGCTGGATTTCGTGAGGCAGTGCATTGAGCAGTACAAATCAGACCAGATGTATCGTGACGCGATGCTGGCTGACGAATACTACAGGCGCATGAACAGGACGATCACGAATTATAAGAAGCTGCTGTATACGGTGCGCGGTGAGGCCGTGCCGGACAACTACAGCGCAAATTACAAGATGGTCAGCGGCGACTTCCAGCGGATTGTGATGCAGGAGTGCCAGTATCTGCTTGGCAACGGCGTGACGTGGAAGAACCAGAGGACGCGGAACACGCTGGGCGACAAATTCGACACACAGCTCCAGAAAGCGGCCAAGTATGCCGTTGTGGGCGGTTTTGCGTTCGGGTTTTGGAACTATGACCACATGGACGTTTTCAGCGCGTTGGAGTTTGCTCCGCTGTACGACGAGGACAACGGCGCGTTGATGGCTGGCGTGAGATGGTGGCAGGTTGCGCCGGACAAGCCGATGCGTGCGACGCTGTACGAGATAGACGGCTATACGGACTACATCTGGCGCAAGAACAAGGGCGAAATCCTGCGCGAGAAGCGCGGTTACATCGAGAGGGCGGTTTCGACGCCCGTTGACGCGACGACGATATACGAGTATCAGAATTATCCGACATTCCCAATCGTGCCGCTGTTCGGCAACCCGGAACACCAGACAGCGCTTGCAGGGATACAGTCACAGATTGACTGCTACGACCTGATTAAATCGGGTTTTGCGAACGACCTTGATGATGCCTCGCAGATTTACTGGATTATCCAGAATGCGGGCGGCATGGATGAGGTTGACCTTCAGGCGTTCCTAAACAAGATAAAGCGAACGCACGCGGCAAACCTTGAGGACACAGGCGCACAGGCAGAGGCGCACACGCTGGAAGTGCCTTATGCGGCGCGCGAGGCGATTCTGGACAGGATTCACCGAGACCTGTACCGCGACGCGATGGCCCTTGACGTGGAGAACATCGCGAACGGCGCAACGACGGCGACTCAGATCAGGGCGGCTTACGAACCGCTCAACTCAAAGTGCGACGAGTTCGAGTATTGCGTGCATGAGTTCCTTGACGGCATTCTGGCTGTTGCCGGAATCAACGACGAAAAGCCGACGTTCACGCGCTCGATGATCATAAACGTCGCTGAAGACGTGCAGACAATCATTCAGGCCGCTAATTACCTCGATTCCGAATATGTTACGCGCAAGATCATGACGCTGCTCGGCGATGGAGATCAGGTTGATGAAGTGCTTGATAGAATGGATGAGGAAAACGCAGAAAGAATGATGAGCCTCAAAAAACAGATTGAGCAGTTGAAACAGAATAAGGATAACGGCGAAACGGAAGAAAACCAGACCGAAGAAGCCGAAGAAGACCAGCAGGAAAAGTAAGGCGGTAAGCGCTTATGGATTACGGGCATAGGAAAACAGATGAGGAACTAAAAATCCTCGAAGTCCGTATCAAGCGGGTATATCGTCAGGCTCGAAAAGAAATCCAAGAGAAGGTCGAAAAACAGCTTGCTGAGTTTGCGAAGGAAGATACAAAGCAACGGCGGTTGGTTGAGAAGGGTTTGCTTGACCCGGCAGACTATCGCAAGTGGCGAATTGACGAAGTTCGAAAGAATGACTGGTTCCGAGGGATGCGTGATGCGCTGACCGCTGATCTCGTTTCGACTGACGAAAAGGCCATGTCGATGCTCAAGGGCCACATGGCTGATGCCTACGCGCTAAACTATAACTACGGCACATATGAGATTGAGCACGGGACAAGCATTGACACGAGCTTCACGCTGTACGACCGGGACACGGTTGAACGGCTGATCCGTGATGACCCTGATTTGCTCCCAGAGCCACAAGTTGACATACAGAAAGACATGCGTTGGAACAAGCAGCACTTGAACAGCGCCATAACGCAAGGTATTCTTCAAGGCGAGAGCATACCAGACATAGCGAAGCGGCTTGCTGGCGTTGCGCGTATGGATGAAAATGCCGCGATCCGTAACGCCCGAACGATGACGACATGCGCGGAGAATGCCGGACGAGTCGACAGTTATAAGCGGGCGCAGGACATGGGCATTAAAATGCGGCAGACGTGGATGTCAGCAGCGGATTACAAAGTGCGGTACGAGCACAGGCAGCTTGACGGGCAGAGCGTAAAAGTTGGAGAGCCGTTCAAGGTTGACAGATATAAGATCAGATATCCGGGCGATCCAGAGGCTCCGGGGCATTTGGTTTACAACTGTCGATGCACGCTCATTGCGAATCTGGTAGGCTTTGAGCATGACATGCGTGACCCGAACTTCAGGCCTGGGCTTGAAGGAATGGACTATGACGAGTGGAAGAATGAGCGAAAAAGCAAACGGAGGTGATTCTATGAGCGACGTCAAAATCACCGACAACAGCGCGACCTTCAAGGGCGCGGCATCCGCTCAGATTGAACGGGCAATGGAGGCTTGCGGGCTTGTCGCGGAAGGGTATGCGAAGGCGAAATGCCCGGTCGACACAGGCCGATTGCGCAACAGCATCAGCCACGCGGCGAAGGGCAACAGCGCGTACATAGGCAGTAATGTGGAATACGCTCCGTTCGTTGAGTTCGGGTCTCGGAGGCAACACGCAAAGCCCTATTTGAAGCCCGCCGCGACAGAACACAGCGAAGAATACAAGGCAATTATCAAGAGGTATTTGCAGAACGGATAACAACAACTGAATGACGCCCACGGCATGACTACGTCGCAGGGCGTATTCTTTTACCCTTTTTGATGTAAATACACCGACTGACTAAGCACTGTCAGGCGGTGTTTTGCATATAAACAATCCACGCGGCGAAGTACAGCCGCCCGAAGAATTGGAGGATGGATTAATGTCACTTACTCGCAAGCTGCTTTCGGCTCTGGGCATTGAGCCGGACAAACAGGAACAGATTATCGACGCGCACTCTGAGACGGTATCCGCTCTCAAAGAACAGATTGCGGAGGCTGAGAAGACTGCCGCCGGGTACAAGGCCGACGCGGAGAAGTACAAGAAAGACGCTGACACGATTCCCGAATTGCAGAAGAAGGTCAAGGACATGGAGGACGCCGCCAAAGGCACTGAGGACTACAAAGCCAAGTATGAGGCCGAACACGCCGATTTCGAGGCTTACAAGACCAAACAGGCCGAAGCGGAGAACGCCGCCAAAATCAAGACCGCCTACAGGCGTGACGTTCTGGCAAAGACGGGAATCCCTGAAAAGCGTTACGACGCGATTCTGCGGCTGTCCGACCTGAGCAAGATTGAGCTTGACAAGGACGGCAACGTGAAGGGCGCGGACGAACTTGTGTCTGCCGCAAAGACAGACTGGGCCGAGTACATCCCAACCGAACAGACCAAGGGCGCGGACGTTCCCACGCCTCCCTCGAACGCGGGCGGCAAGATGTCCAAAGAGGACATTATGAAAATCAACGACCCGATTGAGAGACAGGCGAAAATCGCCGAGAACAAAGAACTATTTGGACTTTAAGAAAGGGGAATATAAACTATGGCTGGCGTTACCAAGATGGCTAACATCACGACTGCGGTTCGTGATATTGATTTCGTTACTCAGTTCCAGAAGAACTGGGATGCCCTGAATGAAGTGTTCGGAATTATGCGTCCGATTCGCAAGACTCCCGGCACGAAGCTGACCTCCTACAAGACTACCCTGACGCTGGAAAGCGGCGCGGTTCCCGAGGCTAACACCATTCCGTTCTCCGTTGCGAACATCTCTCCCGTTGCCTACGGCGATATCGAGGTGGGCAAGTACGGCAAGAGCGTCTCGCTGGAAGCTGTCGCCAAATACGGCGCACCCGTGGCGATTGCCCGCACCGACGAAGAGTTCCGCAACGAGCTTCAGAGCAAGGTCATGGATGACTTCTACAAGTTCCTTGAGACCGGCTCCCTGCTGGACGGCCAGACCACTTTTCAGGCCGCTTTTGCGATGGCTCAGGGCCTTGTGCGCGACAAGTTCAAGAAGATGCATCGCGACGTGACCAATATCGTGCAGTTTGTCAACATTCTGGACGCTTACGAGTATCTGGGCGCGGCTGACATCACCGTGCAGACGCAGGGCGGTCTGAACTACCTCCAGAACTTCATGGGCGCGTCCAACGTGATCCTGTCGAGCGAAGTGCCGCGCGGCAAGGTCATTGCTACGCCCGTGAACAACATCGACCTGTACTACATTGACCCGGCTGACAGCGACTTCGCGCAGATGGGCCTTGACTTCACCGTGGCTGGCGAAACCAACCTGATCGGCTTCCACTCCGTTGGCAACTACACCAACATGACGGGCGAAGCCTACGCCATCATGGGCATGAAGCTGTGGGCTGAGTATCTGGACGGCATCTCCGTCGTGTACATCGGCACGCCCACTAAGGTGACCACTGCCGAGACCATCACCGCCGAGAGTGCCGGTTCCCTGCACTATCCCACCGCGCACGGGAAGGTCATCTCCGTGCAGGAACTGAAGGACGGCAACACCGTGCTGACCGCCGACGATTACACCATCGTCGAGGACGGCATCGTGCTGAAGGAAGCGCCCACCGGCACTGTGACCATCAAGTACACCTACGTTGCGTGATGAACATGACACAGCGTGAGGTAATGATTCTGAGCGGGGCGAATATTGCCCCGCTCACGGCAAGCGAGATTGCGCTGAAGCGGCTTGCGGACGGCATGAAACATGCGGAAAAAGGCGCGAAGGGGAAGGCCGTTGCGGACATTGCTCCGGGCGCGAAGACGGCGGCTGTCGCGGAAACGGTGAACGCGCTGCTTCACAGCTTGCGGGAAGCCGGGATTATCGAAGAATAGGGGGAAGTTGCGATGACGATTCGCGAACGCCAGATTTTGTCTGGCATGGATATTAAAGCGCGGACAGGCGACGAAATCGCGCTGAAAGCGGCTATCGCCAATGCGCAGAAGGATAGCGGCGGCGGCGATGGAGGCGGCAGCAGCGGCGGCGGCATTACGGTCATTGAGTGCGAGATATTCAAGGAAAATGAACACACTTATCTGCGCAATGCGGGCCAGCTTGTTGCGGCGATAGATGATATTGAGAAAAATCCTGCGCATTTTGTCAACTACGCATTGGTACTTGCTGATACGACTACCCAAGATCCCGTACCCCCTTATTTCTTATGTTACGCTATGTCTATGTCGTCAGGTGAAATTGGTTTTAGAGATAGTGAAAACATCATAGTATCTGGCAGTAGCAAAACCACAGAAACAGGCTTCTATCTTGTAAATTTTGGTTTTAATTTTGTGTTTGAAGGATCGGATGTAGATGAAAATGGAATTGCTACGTTGAGCGTTAATGATCTGTGAATACATCTAAAGGGGAAAAACTATGATAACACTGACCGATCTCTGCGAGGAGCTTCGCAACTGGAACTTCAACATCTCACTGCCTGACGTTCCGAAGTATCGCGGGACTTTCACGATTTCGGACGGCGAAATTGACCTCTCCGCGATGGCTGCATCCGGCGACTTGCAGAGCGGTCAGTATTTCAGGATCATCGGGAGCCATTTCAACGACGGCGTGCATCAATATCCGGCGACCGGGCTTGTCGACGAGACGTTTGACGGGAGCATTTGGGCGATGTCTGTCCCTGTGGCAGTCACCGCCCTTTTGAACGATATCAACACATGGCTTGCGAAATACGTTGATGACCCTGACAGCCCCGCAAACAGCCCTTACAGCTCTGAGAGCTTCGGGGGCTACTCTTATACCAAGTCAAGCGGAAACGCGGCTTCTGGCGGCGCACAGGCCGACTTAGGCACATGGCAGAATCAATTTCGTTCCAGACTGAGCAGATGGAGGAAGACGCCATGAGTTTGCTGTCTGAGGCTATGGAAAGATGCACGATGCTGGACAAAACGACAATCCCGGACGGGTATGGCGGGTATACGCCAGCTTATGTGGATGGCGCGACGTTTCAGGCGGCGATTACGTTTGACACGAGCATTGAGGCGCGGGCCGCTGAACAGCAGGGCGTGAAATCGCTGTACACAGTCACAACGAGGAAGTCGATGACGCTTGAATACCACGACGTGTTCAGGCGCGAAAGTGACGGTAAAATTTTCCGCGTGACTTCTGACGGCGATGACAAGCACACGCCGAAAAGCGCTGGGCTGAACATGCGACAGGTAACAGCGGAGGAGTTTATGATAAGCAATGGATAAGGCACAAGCCATTCAGGCATTTTGGGAGGGCTTCGGGCTTACGGCCT
>Ga0247608_10003150_pt1 | contig 19570 bp, 14 predicted proteins | sample 176DNAGHGlowgp2_FD_193490 | JGI IMG/M metagenome (GOLD analysis project Ga0247608, IMG submission 193490) | Sheep rumen microbial communities from Palmerston North, Manawatu-Wanganui, New Zealand - 1766 DNA GHGlow gp2 | ecosystem: Host-associated > Mammals > Digestive system > Stomach > Rumen ...
TGTGTAGTTTTTGCCTCAATAAAAGGCAGTGCCTTTAAGACACTGCCTTCATATTTTCACCATTTTGAATACGGGCATTTCCCGTTCTTTAGCGCCGCCCTTATCTCGACGTAGCAGCCGCAGGCTAGGCACGTACCCTGGTTGAGCTTCTCGCAATCCTTGCAGATGCAAAGCCTTGCGGAAGATACATCATCAGGCACCAGATCCTCCGGAGGAAGAGCCTTGAGGCCTTCTGTTATGAGCCTGTCATAGACTTCCTTGCTGTAATCCTTCAGCAGGCAGCGCGTGCAAGGCTTGGGCATCGTCAGATCTCGACTTCGATGTGCATTACGCTTGAAGCGGGGATCTTAAATGAGATCTTGTCGCCTTCAAAGCTGATATCGTCGAACGCCTTCTCGAAGACAACGTCAGGCTGATCGAACGTATTGTGATCGTCCATCTTGCCGGCAAGGACTGTGGCCTTAACTGACTTGATCGAAGCACCCATAAGAGTAGATGCGACATCGTAAGCGTCTGTGCAGGAGAGGTTGCCCAATGTGATGTGGATCTTGCCGTCCTTGCCCCTGGATACTGACTCGTGGAGGTTGGGAACCATGTACTCATCTTCAAGACCGATCTTCTCGCTGTTAAGTGTACTCTCAAGGAGCTCGCCGTCCTGATGGCAGCTGAACATCTTGAATACATAGTATGTAGGGGTCTTGACCATCTTGTCGCCTTCAGTAAGGATAACTGCCTGAAGAACGTTTACGAGCTGTGCGATGTTGGCCATCTTTACACGCTTGCAGTGCTTATTGAAGATATTGAGGTTGATGCATGCGATGAGAGCATCACGTATCGTGTTCTGCTGGTAAAGGAAGCCCGGATTGGTGCCTTCCTCAACGTCATACCATGTACCCCATTCGTCGACCATAAGACCGATCCTGCAGTCAGGGTCATATCTGTCCATGATGGCGGAATGCTTCTCGATGAATTCCTCCATGGCGAAAGTTTTCGCGAGCGTCATATACCACTCTTTGTCGTTGAATTTAGTGGCAGAACCCTTGTGATCCCAGTCGTACGGGAGTGTGTAATAGTGGAGTGTGAGGCCGTCCATATAGCCAAAGTTCTGAGGGTATGTGCCCTGCTGTCTGAAGCATTCACGGAGCATTGTCTCCGTCCAGTTATAGTCCTTGTCTGTAGGGCCTACAGCAAGCTTCTTGATCTTCTTGTCAGGATTAAACTGCTTTACAAAAGTCTGGTAATGCTTATAGAGATTTGCGTAGTATTCCGGAACCATGTTGCCGCCGCAGCCCCATGTCTCGTTGCCGACTGCGAAATAGTCGACCGTCCAGGGCTTCTCGCGGCCGTTGGCTCTTCTTAAATCTGCCATCGGAGATACTCCGTCAAAGGTCATGTACTCGACCCATTCGCTCATCTCCTGGACAGTGCCGCTTCCGACGTTGCCGTTAACATATGTCTTGCAACCGAGCTGCTCTGCAAGTTCCATAAACTCGTGTGTACCGAAGCTGTTATCTTCAGTAACGCCGCCCCAGTTGGTATTGATCATCTTCTTACGGGATTCCTTGGGACCAATTCCGTCCTTCCAGTGATATTCGTCCGCAAAGCATCCGCCCGGCCAGCGCAGAACGGGGATCTTCATCTCCTTTAATGCTTCGACGACGTCGTTACGCATGCCGTTGGTGTTGGGGATATCGGAATTCTCTCCGACATAAACGCCCTCGTAGATGCATCTTCCGAGATGCTCAGAGAAATGTCCCTGGATCTCAGGATTGATGTGGCCAAGTTCCTTGCCTGTGTTGATAAATAAGTTGTACATAGAGGTCCTCTCTTATAAAAGATTTCCGCCGATTTCCGCAAATCGTGTTTAGACACTCTTGCATTATACCAAATATGAAGGGATCCCGAACCGTGCCCGGGATCTTCAGACATAAAAATCTAAACGTGACTTACTGTGGCTCAGACGGTTCTGTCTGCTGTCCGGGAACTGCGGTTATCTTTTTATCACGTCCACCTCAATAAAATCAGGTTTGTCCGTAACGCCGTCAGGGCCGGAGAATGCGACCTGGACCGAGCCCGTGTGATAATCGATCAGTATCAGCTGGGCACTTCCTGCGCTATGTGCATTCTGGACCACATACTGGTCAACGGTCTCCTGTGTTATGAGCTCCTTAACATCCTTAGGTGAGAACTTGTCTTTTGCCTTAACCCATTCGTTATATTTGGCAAATCTGATGATGTTTGAATTAGAGCCGCTGAAGCCGTCCTGATTACCCTCTGAAGCAAATGAATTAACCACGCAGAGTGAATCCCGGCTGTCCCATGAAAGGCCCTTAAGGATAGGCGTGTTGCAGTCACGAAGGACAGACTTTCCATAGCCGCTCTCCACGACCTGGCTCACACAGTCCTCGGCACAAAATGAATCGTTACTGTCTGTGATGATAAGGTTATGGCACCATGTATAGTTTCCGCTCTCGCGCACCATGAACTCGCCAAGATCACGCGCCGTTGAACACTCTTCAAGAGCGAATCTTAAGTCCATCGTATAGCACTTCTTGCCCTCACATACATATGCTTCATCCTGAACGGAGCCGACATCAAGGATCGCTGCGAAAACACCGTTGTCGTTGATTCCGGAGATGATATCCAAAAGGCCTAAGGCAGAGATTGCAGTTAAAGACCTGTCGCCGTTCTTCATGTGAGTTACCGCGTGGATCTTTCCCATCTGGTTATCAGAGCCGAGGTTCCACTCAAGGTTCCTAAGTGTGATCCTGTCGCCTGTGGAAGTCTTGCTTCCCCACAAGGAAAGCGCGCTGCAACATGTTGGCCTTAAAGCATCAGGTATCATCTGGGCGAGGACCGCTTCCTCATAGCTCAGCTTGCCGTCTTCAGCAATACCGTGAACTCCGCCTGATATAGCTTCGGCAAAGGCAGAGATCTCTTCCCTGTATTCCTGACGCCAGGATTCAAAGAGGACCTTCTCCCTGGTTTCAACAGCCGCTTCAGTATAGTTTCCGCCGTATGCCATTCTTATATTCTCGTAAATATAAGGTTCCATGACGTCGATATAATCAGGCATCCGCTCTCTGATCAAAGTGCCATAGGCTTTACCGACGCTTGCCCTGTCACCTTTCTCATAATCCAATGTGACATCGTAATAGCTTGGCATCACCTTGATCACGCAAAGACCGTCTTCTGAGGATAATGTTGATACGGAAGTTTCTTTAGTTCCCTCATCTTTATATTCGCGGACCTCTTTGGTCAGGTATGAGTCAACAGGCTTCATGACCTCTAAGCTATTAACCTCAACAGCTGCTTTATTGCCGCAGCCTGATAAAAGAACTGCTGCCATCAAAAACATTGATGTATATCTATATATCTTTTTCATTATTCATTTCTCACTTTCCAGATCTGGATCTTATTTGTGATCCTCGTCATCAGATAGATGACCAATGCCAAACCGGTAAGAACAAAGAGCGGTAAGATTACAAAGTTGCTTAAGGGCAGCACTTTGAGATTGAAATCTCCGCTTTTCATGATGCTCTTGAACAGGTTTCCGATGAGGTAGTCTCCTGCCGTTGCCAAGAATACATATGTGAGCAGGAGCGAGAAAGCCGACAGTAACATCAGCCTGAAGAAATGCCAGGCGCGTATGACGTTCCTTCCGAATCCCATGCTCTTGAGAAGCGCAATATCCGCCGTCTCCTCATCGATGAAGATGTTCTCATAGAGCGAAGTCAGGAGTATCAATACCACTGCACAGACTAAAGATACAATGAGTATTATGAGATTAAACATCTGCTGGTAACCGACCAGGTAGTGGGGCATGATCTCATTATTGTGAAGGATAGTGACTTCACCGTTCGGATACAGTGACTGCATCTTCTCGATGATTTCATAGTGCTGTGATCTGGGTGCATCTATCGCGCAGCTGAAATAACCACCGCTCATAACGACCGAGCCTTCAAAGTCATCACCCATGATAAGCAGCGGGACATTATTTCCGAACCTGTCTACCAATGCAGTAACGATGAAATCCTCTGCTACTTTATGGGTAGTAACATGATCATCTTCGAACTTATCATATTCCAAAGAGACCGTATCACCTATCTTGATCCCTTTTTCCATAGCTGTGTAATAGCCGACCGCAACTTCGTTCTTAAGTTTAGGTGCATTTCCTTCAAGATACTTGATTTCCGAAGAAGGTGCGTCACGCCACGAAAACTGGCAGACCGTCTCCTTATCTTTAAACCTCATTATGCCGCTGCCGTATTCATCAGTCGTAATGTGAGCGGGGATATCATTATCCTCAAAATCAGAATTGATGACATCTATGACTCCCTTAAAACTTCCCTGACCGCTGATAAGCTTAGAATAATAAGCATCATCGATCGTAATTAAAAAGTCCAGGCGTGCCTGTTGGAAATGCGCATAAGCATAATCAGTAGTCATGATAGTATCGTTAAGTCTTACAACAAACAGTACAATAGAGATACCAAGGACATACGCAAGGATAAGAAGTATGTATCTCTTAAAGCCTCTTAAGATATCGCTGACCGCAAGAAAAAACGGAATAGATAAGTGTTTCTTTTTGTTAAGCGAAGGACCGGGAATGGCACTGAACCGCTCTCCTCTGTTCTCGCCATGAATAGCATCTATGACACTTATCTTATTCATTCTCCTGAGCGCGAAAAAGCTGAAGAGAACGATAACGAAAATACTTACAAGGCTCGCAGCAGCACCTATTATGATCATCATCATCACGTCAGGATACATGATGTGCATAACAAACTTGTTAAAAAGAAGTTTGCTCAGAAGGAATCCTGCAGGAAGACCGATAACACCTCCCAGGACAGCGAAGAAAAGATACTTAACTATAAAGAGTGTCTTGTATGATAAAGACCACACACCGATAGCCTTCATCATGCCGATCTCACGCTCTTCTCTTTTGATCGCAGACTTAAGGCTGAAGTCTATCGTGATCATAGTCATAGTCATAACCGCTACAGCTACAACGAGCATGCAGCATGTTACTATGATCGCAAAAAGGCCGTCATTATTGATGAACAGAACGCGTGAAGCATAACCGTCAGCATTCTGGTCCTGATACTTGATCATAAGATCAGCAGTGGAATCCCTTAATGTAGTAATATAGTCTTTGATTCCCGGAGTGGCCGTGCAGATGAACAGATCGTGCTTTACGGGGCACTCGGAATAAAATATCTCCTTGTCATGATCAGAAAGATACATGTGATCTGTCTGGATCGCCGAAGGATTCTTATAGATCGTGCTTACCGTGAATTCGTAAACATTTCCCATTTGTGTTGTCAGCCTGACTTTTTCGCCTTCTTTTATGCCAAACCTGTTGCTCAATGTCTGGGAAACAGCTATGCATCCGTCAGGGACTTCAAAGTAATTGTTATCAAAATCGATCGGGATGTCGTATTTATCCGGTATGTCGGTGATTATCATGTTCGATGAATAGTGCACAGAATCCGTAATATCCTCACCTATGAGTTCGATACTGGTAAATTTAAGGAGCACAGCCTCATCATAAACACAATCATCTACAACATTAGTTCCTTTAATGTCGTTCGTAAATCTGTCAATAAGGCCTTCCTTATCAGCTATGCTCTGGTCAAGCCTGATATAAACATCTGAAGAATTGCATTTCTCATAAGTCTTCTTCTCACCGGCAAACAAAGCATAAATAAGCGTTGAGCCGATTACCGTAAAAGTAACAGCCGCAACCATAAATATAAACGTAACGATATTAAGACCCGGTTTATCCTTAATATCTCTTTTAAGCATTCGAAAATACATATTACCAGCCCATCTCTCCCAACCAGTTTCTTACCTTGCGCTCTCTGCCGGAGAGATCTTCTCCGTTCATTTTTCCTAAGAAAAGTTCACCCTGAATGTTTCCGTCCATGAGATAAATGATCCTGTCAGAGATCGATGCGACCCTCTCACTGTGCGTGACCATGAGGATCGTCGTTCCCATGCGGTTTGCCTCAAGAAGCCTTTCCATTACTTCGTTTGAAGCCTTAGAATTAAGTGCTCCTGTGGGCTCATCTGCAAAAATTACCTTAGGGTGATTTATAAGTGCTCTGCAAAGGCATGCTCTCTGAAGCTGTCCCCCTGATACTTCAGTGATCTCGCGGTCAGCTTCATCAATTATTCCGAGCTTTCTCATCAGATCCTCAGCTTCTTTCCTGACCTCTTCCCTGGACCTTATCTTTGCCTGAAAACCCGGAAGGATTATGTTGTCGATAATGCTGAGTTTCTTCATCATGTACATCTGCTGGAAGACAAAGCCCATCTTAAGAAGTCTTAAATTGACAAGCTGTTTTTCCTTCATGGAAGTTATCTCATCGCCATCGAAGAATACGCTTCCCGCAGTTACGTTGTCCATTCCGCTGACAGTATAAAGCAGCGTGGACTTGCCTGAGCCGGACGGTCCCATGACCGTAACGAACTCGCCCTCAGCGACTGAGAAGTTCACGTTCTGCAATACGTTATTACTTTGTTTGTTGACGATATAAGTCTTACAAAGATCTTTTGTTTCTATAACAGTGCTCATAAAAGTTTTCTCCTTTATTCCGTTTACGAGCACTATTCTGAAACTAAACTATTAAAAAATCCTTAAAGCGGGAGAAAAACTTCAAATTCTGTTTCTTCAGTATCTTCGAGATAGCGGACTGTTATGTCTCCGCCGAGCTTTCTTGCTATAAACTGGGCTTCATAAAGGCCAAGGCCGTTGCCCTCGACATCACCTGCATTGGAGCCGCGCCAGAAACTGTTAAAGACATACGGCATCTCACTTTCAGGTATACGGCTGCCGGTATCCTTAACAGAGAAAAAATAACCGTCTTCATTCTTATCGACCGTAATGGTAATACCGCGGCCGTCAGTGTATTTGATCGCATTATCAAGAAGCTGGACAAGGATACGGCTAATGCCTTCCTTATCAGAATTGATCATGACACGGCTCTTCATGTCGATCTTATAAGGGATCCTTAAAACATTCAGTCGGTTATCATATTCGCGCTTTATGAATTCGTCTATCTCAGTCAGATAGAACGATCCGATCTTGGGCTCGAAAACAACGACACCCTTTGATGCGCTCTCCAAAAGTTCCTTAACGAGATCAGTTATGTCATCAGCGTTCTTGGTTATCTTGGAAGCCACCTCTGCATCCTTAGGATCAGGAACGCCGTCATCCCTGTATAGGCCGCTCTTGATAGCTTCGGAATAAAGCTTGATATTTGCAACAGGAGTCTTGATGCCGTGGGCGATCGTGGATACCAAGGTCAGCTGTTCTTTTTCCAATTGACGGAGTTTTCTGGTATCTCCCGACAAACGGTCACGGAGCATATTCATTCCCCAGATATATTTACCGAAATACTTATCTTTCGATTCGGGAAGTGCATCGGCATTCTCGTTTTTAGCTATACGCTCAGGATAATCGGAAAGCCTGTTAAACGGCATTATGACTTTGCGGTCTATATAAATAAAGAATATAACCGATACGATAAAACAGACTGCGACTACGGCTTCGCATATGATAATAGTCTTTGCCATGCTGTTTTCTTTAAATGTAAAGACCAGGAATCCATAAACGACTCCGTCTTCAGACAGGCTCCATACCGAGTCTCCGTTACCTAACTTCGCATAAGGTCCGTCTGCATTATCAGCCTTCATAAAACTGATATCTGCCGGAACATTCTCCCTGCCGTATTCAGCGGCCCAGTTATTCGATGCACGAAGTTCTGACAAACAATTATCAATATCTCCGGAATCTTTTGAAGACAGCTCGTTTGTGACTCTGTTCATCAGGGTCTGCCTTTGTCCTTCGGAGTTTTTATTTGCTGATGCAATGAAACAATAGACCGCTATGCCTATCGCTAGGCAGATAATGAAAAGCAGTATATATTTTCCGATATATTTACGCATCAGCCGGCGGCCTCACCGAATTTGTAACCGACTCTCCATACCGTATGGATATACTTCGGATCTTTGGGATCATCTTCGATCTTCTCGCGAAGCCATCTTATATAAACTGTAAGTGTCGATATCTCCGAGAAGCAGTCAGTACCCCAGACAGCATTAAAGAGGACCTCTTTACGAATGACCTTATCGGGATTTTTCAGGAAATACACGAGGATATCCAGTTCCTTGCCGTTGACCGGTATGACCTTATCACCTTTTCTGACAGTCATATCGTCCAGATCGATCTTTATGTCCTTATATGTAAGTTCTTTGTGCTCCTGCGCCATGTCATAATTACGGCGAAGTATCGCTTTTATCTTTGAAGACAGGAACGGGAAAGAGAAAGGCTTCTCGATATAATCGTCAGCACCGACATCAAGTCCTAATATCTTGCTCTGATCGTCATTTTTCGCGCTCATCATAAGGACCGGAATGCCCATGTCCTTTCTGAGTATCCGGAGTGTCTCATATCCGTCCGAGCCAGGAAGCATTACATCTAAAAGCACCAGGCGGAACTTATCCTCTTTTAGCGCTGCAAGACCTGCTTCTCCTGTAGTCTTCCAGGCAACGGAATAACCGTCTCTTATAAGGAAATCCCTTATGAGAGCTCCGAGTTCCTCATTATCTTCAACGATCAGGATGTCTGCCATATCATTTCCCCGTGCTTAAGAAATTGCATTCATTATAACAAAAGAACGGGCCGCCTCACATTTGAGACAGCCCAAAGTAGATCACTTGGTTTGTTTATCAGCCGTTATTGAAATCGTAGATTTCCTTGCAGGCCTTGAAATAATCGTAAGTAACGCTTCTCAAACGGAATGAGAGGCTCTTGAGGATCATGTCGATCTTTGCAGGGTTTGTCTGGAAGAGACCGGGAAGTGCCTCTGCATTGATTATCTCGACACGTGTGCCGCCTTCTTCTGCAACTGCTGTTGTGTCACGGCCTTCACCTGTGAGCATCTCCATCTCGCCGAAGCAAGCAACAGGCTCAACTTCCTGGAGCTTAAGCTCGTCTACCTGACCGTACTTGCTGTAGATGCCGACCTTGCCGCTGTGGAGGATATACATGCACTTGCCGATGTCACCTTCCTTGAAGATGATCGTTCCGTAATTATATGTCTCACCGTCTTCTGAACTCTGAACAAGTTTTCCTGCAGCACGGAGCTCTTCTGCACTCGGACGCTCGAGTCTGAAATTCTTTGATGTGAGGTAGATGGACTGCTGTGCCATCTGAGCGAAGAATCCGAGATACTTGTCTCTGGAGTTTGTTCTTCTGACATCATCAAGAGCCTTCTTTGCTTCGTTGCAGTCATCTGTCATCTTCTTGATCCTGCTTCCGAATACTTCCATGATCGCGAGGATCTTATCAGGATTCTGTGTAAAGTAATCATTAAGTGCTTCAGCGGGGATCTCAACAACCTTTACGTCGCCTGTGGCAACTACTGTGGAGCTTCGGGGATATGTCTCGATTACAGCCATCTCACCGAAATACTGACCGGGTTCGATAACAGCTACCTGAACCTCATCGCCCTTGCCATAATTCTTATAAACAGCAACTTCGCCTTCCAGGAGCTGGAAAAAAGTATTGCCGCTGTCTCCCTCTCTGATGATGATGTCGCCGTTGCTGAATGTCTTCTCGAATGTGCTCATTTGGAAAACCCCCTTGGTCTATTAGGAATGCTGACAAATGCCTCAGTATAAGCGATATGTCTCTTGTTTCGATTGTATTTTCTATGAGTCTTTTTGTCAATTAAAAAAGACTCTTGATGATCAGCCGCTTGTCGAGTCACCTGTATTAACGGGTGTCCTGCCGCCCGTAATCACCGCCAGGATCTTCGGGCTCAGCTTTTCGAGCAGCTTGGAAAGGCCGGCTGCCAAAAGAACAGATACTGCCAATATAAGCATGTGCTCGAAAATGTTAAGTATAGTCACGGGTATGGGAATCCATGCCAAGCCTTCATCTATGAAGCCTTTAAGATCCACTATAAAAGGATGATGCAGCGCATAGATCAGGAATGTATAGCCATATATCTTTCTGTTCTCCAGTTTTGGGATCGACGGGAAGATAAATATCAAAACCATCGGCAGTGTCATTACGACCATGTCGGTAAAGAAACCGGAGATCTTAAAACCGAGCAGGTATGCAAATAATACAACTGCTAATGAATAGACCATGGATTCCGGCATCCTGTTCTTCTCATAGAATCTGCCGTAATATGCTCCGATCATATAAGCGGGCAGATATGTCAGGATCCTTGAAAACAAGCCGTAGCTTACCACTATCCGCACCGGTTCTATCGAAGTTTGCTTAAGGAACCTTATCAGGATCAACATTGCAAATGTAGATATCCAGGCAGATCTTTTACTGCTGAACATTAACAGCAATACCGGAGATAGCAGCAATGCCAGAAGGAAAACGACATAAACATACCATAATGGTCCATTCAAAGGCCATAATTCCAGTCCGAAGGTCCTTAATAAAACATCCGGGATCTCATATCTTCTTCCGATGCACAGGTCCTTTATGAGGACGAGCGCCTGCCATATCAGATAAGGGATCAGCAGTGAGTGCACACGTCTCTCGATCTTCTTAAGATAATTTCTGTAATTCAAGCCGTAGAAAAGCAGAAATCCGGTCACCGAGAAAAAGAAGCTCAGACCGAAAAATGCCAATAGCTTGTAGTCGTAATTGATCAATTCGCTTAATTCCCGGTCAAATTGATTAACAGCATTGGAATTGTCATACATCCCTGCATGGAAAAGGACCATAAAGCAGGAAACAACAAAACTGAATATCTTAATGTTGCTGCTGATCCTCTTGTCCATTCTCTTCTCCGGATGATTTTTATATATATTATCTTGATTTCTTATTTATTTTCCACCAATTAATGAAAGGCAAAAAAACCATCTGAACTTCAAAAAAAAACAAAAACGGCGAACCGAATGATCAGGATCGCCGTATGCTGTGTACTAAAATGGTGGATGCTACAGGACTCGAACCTGTGACCCCCTGCACGTCAAGCAGGTACTCTAGCCAGCTGAGCTAAGCATCCGTTTTTTGGAACTTTGAAAGTATACCTTGTTTTATTCTGTTTGACAATCTGTTCTTTTTCCTATCTGCAAACTTCTTTATTAACAAATTGTAAACAGAATTATGAATTCATATTCAAGATTCTTTTGTTACAGAATTCACTTTTTTATCGGAAATCGTCTTTGCTTTTGATATTTGCGAGGCGGAAATTCCTTTGGAAATCCAAATATATTGGGCATTTTACATCAACATGCACAAAAACGTTTTAGGGCGTTTGTTCAAGTACACAAAATAGGAGGAATTATGAAAAATATGAACACATTGTGAACGAACTGTGATATATTTGTTTCATAAGGAGCACTTAAAAATTCGGGGAGGTGTCTTATGAGAAGAATTGGAAAGACAAGAAAGGGTTTTACTCTCGTTGAGATGGTATTGGTAATTGCCATCATCGTCATTCTGACCGGAGTTCTTGTTATCGGTATCGGTTCTTACCTTAACAAAGCAAGAGCTGCTGCTTCTTCCATCACGCTGCATAACAGTTCTGTTGAGGCCGTTCATTCTGTAATCGATCTCGAACTGTAAGCCGCAATGTGTATCAACTGAATATATAGAGTATTTGAGCCTGTCTCAAGGGTGATCAGACATCAAAACCTCTTATCCATAAAAGTGAAGCACGCAAAAAGCCTCCCTATTCTTTAGGGAGGCTTTTTGTAGGTATACATATTTCTTCGATTATTCGAGTACGACTTTCAGGAGCTGAGGATTGTGGTCGCTGTTAACAAATCCCAGATCCTTGACTGAATAAGATTCGACGCGGATGTTTTTCGAGACAATGAAACCGTCGATCATGTAATACTGCAGTGTATCCTCATTACCGATGAGGGGCTTATAGAGTGATCTGCAGGATGCGACCTTGGAATCCATCAGGAACTGGCAGTCAGCCTCGTAAGGAGAAACATCCATAAATGAAGGCTGCCACTGTTCGGGATAAACAGCAAAGTTGTTGCTGACATTGGAGAAGCTCTGGTTGAAGTCTCCGCCGGCGATTACATAATTACCCTTTGATGTCTCTTCGCGGAAGACATTCATGAGCATCTGTGCCTGAGCTGCCTTACCCTCACCATCGTCATAAGCCTCAAGATGGAGGTTAACGATTACGAGCTCTTTGCCGCCTTCGACAGGGATCCTCGTGATGAGAAGACATCTCTTAAGATTGAATGTTCTTACCGGCCAGGAGAACGGGCAAGGAAGCTGTACTCTTGTTGCCGATGTCGTAGGATACTTGCTGAATGTCGCTATACCGGAATCGATCTTGCCCATAGGAGGGATCGGGAACGGTGCATATACATCCTTGAAATTGTTTGCAAATGCGCTGTTGTTGTAGCCTGCACTGAAGAAGAACGAAGTCTCATTTAAGTGATAGCTTCTGTCACTGTTCAGGTCGATCTCCTGAACAAGGAGAAGATCCGGATCGTTCGCCTTTACTTCATTGACAATCGCATTGATATTCTCTCTGACTCTGGCTTCATCTGCAGAATAGACCATCTTGCCGCCATCCATAAAGAAATCGGCATTGTCGCCCAATGCAGCGTAACCTATATTCCAGGCCATGAGATCGATCGTATCACCCTTCTTAAGCGCCTTCTGCTGAGGATTCATGGATGTGATCTTTACATCTTCAGTATCAGCGGGTTTGTATTCAACGGCAGTAAGCCATGCAAGCAATGCACCGACCAATACCACAAGAATGATTACGATAACTAACAGTACTTTCAGGATCGTCTTGAGAATCTTCATAGCAACGCCTCATTCCTTAAAAGAATATTCAAAAATTATTATAAACTATTTTTTACATAGAAATATTAAAAGGAAATTTCAAAACAACCCTTGTTTATTACATCTGTTACGCGCGCTCATTGAGCATGAGGTTCACCCTGTTTTCGATTATTCCGATGACATCATCCAGAGATTTCTGTCCTTCGAAATAAGCCGGCATCTCCTCGTTCATTATTACGATGACCGCCGAATCCGTATCAGGCACTATTACCGCGTCAGAAATCTGGTCAATATACCAGTCAACCATTTCTTTGGAAATAGAAAAGCTTCCTCCCCTGTATCCGCCTGAATCTTGAAGATTATTGATCTCGATATATTCTTCGAAAACTGCCTTTTGCACACTTATCAGAACAGGATCAGCCGACACTGCCGCCTGGATTTCCGGAGACATCATCTTCATCACAAATTCCCATGCACCGTCCTGCAAAGGACAGCAGGCAGTTATTCCTATGCCTTTTCCATTTATCGTCTCCGCATGACCGTCAGCAGACGGAAGACCTACTATTGAATAGTTTTTAAATGACATTCCGTAATAGCGCGAAAACTCAATGCCCGTCATGTTCCGGATCATCTGGATCCTCTTATTGGTCTGTCCCATCACATTATCATATTGCATTACGTCAGGTACTGAAGCGATATATTCTGAGATCCTTCTGAAGCTATCATTGTCTATCCCGAATTTAGTACTGTCATCATGTGAAACACAATCATTTGTTTTTATCAGTGTTTCCAACAGATAAGTATCAGTCTCAGGCAGTACACTTTTCCCGTCGTTATACGTTTTTATCAGCTGATCATATTCTTCAAAAGTCAGGCCCTTAGCATCATCTTCGATAAAAGCATTCATCACTGCAAGTCCTTCGACCGAGAATTCATAGTCCAGCCTGTAATGCTTTCCGTCACTGCCATTCGGTTGAAGTATGAATCCCATATAATCGCCGCTGTTAAGACTCTGTTCCGATCTTATCCTTTTAGTCAGATCGATAAGGTAATCCGTACTGTTTAACTGAGCGGAATTCCGGTTGTATATGACAAGATCAGGACCCGTTCCTTCCCTTATATCCGTCATCAAAAGATTTACGGCATCCGCTTCTGATGCAAGGATCAGATTCCAGTCAAACCGGAAATTTTCCTTTTTCCAGATCCCCATTGCAGCATCATAATATTTATCACTTACCTCAAGAAAATACTTGTCAGAATCCCTGTTAAAACTGCTTACGGCTTTCCACACGTCTTGTGATGTGTAGTCAAGACTTGCGAGGGTCAATATCTTCTTTCCTGCATTCGGATTATCTTCTGCCTTTTTGAAAAATATGATATGAGCAGTGGACATTCCTCCTGAAAGAGCCTGTTCTTCTGCAAAAATGACTGTTTTATCCTCCGATGAATACAGGACTCTTTCTTCGCTGTCAAACGATCCGCCGATATATGAATTTCTAAGATCCATAACTTCATTTTCCGAACCGCTTAAAAGATCGATCCAGTATACCTTTTTATTGTCGCAGTTAAAGAGTCCTTTGCCCGGAACATATTGCGCCATTTCCACATCGATGTCCTGAGAAACCTCAGATATCTCTATAGTCATAGTGCTGATATCTACTGTACAAAGCTGCTGTTTAAATCTGTCGTTCTCCGTCACTGTGGCCAGAAATACCGGCTTATTATCGGTAAGCATGAGGTTATACAGAGATTCAAGTTTTACATTATTCCCGAATTCAGGAATAATGCTCCTGACTATACTGCCGTCATCAACGCATACTCTATATTGCCCCTCTCCATAAAGATCAGTTGAATGAAGAATATATACCCGCTTGTTCTCATAACTGATAATGCCGTTTACGGATAAGAACGGATACTTGTCTTCAGGCACATTAAACTGGATCTTCACTCCAAGATTCCCGTTCTCAAAATCCATTTCAAAGCATTCTAATGTGTCCTTTTTCTCATTCTCTGAATAATTGCAAATTACCGCAAAATATTTACCACCGGATATAAAAACACAATCCGGATAAGATTCATCCTCTAACTTTATCTCGCCGGACAGCCCGCCTTCATATGAATACTTTCTAATCAGGTGGTACACTGAGATATCTTCTCCCTTTTTGGCATAGACCTGAAAATCAAGGATTGCCGAGTCTTCATCGTAGGAAAGCAGATGACAAAAAACGTCGTGCGCTTTATCGCCTACAGCTCTCATTATCTCTTCCGGCGTAACAACTGTTTCAGTCTCATTCCACCACTCGCTGTCTTTCTGAACAGTCCTTACTTTAGTGTGGAGCAGGTCCTTGCTGCATGATGCCAGCTGCAGGAACAAGGTCAGTATTGTCACGATGCAGACCAGTTGTTTCATAGTAATTCTCCTTGCATTTATCCCCGTAAATAGAAATGCTTTCGCTAGGCCGTCCTTCTCAGAACGGCCTGCTGCAGCATTTGATAACTTGTCATGGTCAGATCTTCGGGAAAGAAAGTGTTGCCTTGAAAAGATCCCCGTCAGTCGTTAATCTGAGTTTTCCGTTCTGAAGTTCGGCAAGATTTCCTGCGATAGAAAGTCCTAAGCCGCTGCCTTCAGTATTTCTTGAAGAGTCGCCTCTTGTAAATCTTTCCATGAGTTCTTCTTCAGTCATGTTGAGCTGTTCTTTCGACGTATTCTTGAATGTGAATACCGCCTCTTTATCAGTCTCCTTCAGGTCCACATATACTCTGGTTCCGGGCATCGAGTACTTACATGCATTGTTCAAGAGATTATCGAAAACCCTCTGCATCCTTCTGCCGTCAGCCATTATCCTGACAGGCTCTTCGGGAACCGATGTTATGAGTGTCAGATCATATTGTCCGAACTTCTCCTCGTATTCACCTGCACACTGCGAGATAAATACCTGTGCATCACAAGGCTGAAGATCCACTTCGAGATTTCCGGTGGATGCTTTCGATGCCTCCACGAGGTCTTCAAGCAGTGTCTTAAGTCTCTTGGACTGCCTTACGAGAACCTCAGAATATTCCTTTGTCTTCTCACTGTTATTTTCCTCTTTCGAGATCAGATCAGCATAATTTATGATCGATGTGAGAGGTGTCTTTATATCGTGAGAAACGTTAGTGATAAGCTCAGTCTTCATCCTCTCGCTCTTTAATTTTTCTTCAACGGCGATCTTCTGTGCTGCTGCCATGCTGTTGAGATTTACGGCATGCTTCTTTATCTCAGGAAGCATCATCTTTGTATTGATAACGTGATCGAAATGTCCTTCGGAAAGCTCCTGCGCACCCTTCTTGAGCCTGTTTATCTGAAGTGTAATAAGGATAAGTGCAGGAAGAACCGTAAACGGAGCCAGGAATAATAGAACAGCTTCAAATCTCCAGCTGCGCGTTGCGATTGTTATACCCCAGAAGAACATCAGCCCGAAAAATACCAATATAACTTTCCATAAGAGTCTCATATTCTTGATTACGGTCATTAAGAATCTTCCGACTGCTTTAATACCCTTCCAAAGAAGCATAAGGATCTTAAAGATCAACGTATTCCTGATCAGTGTCTTCGTCTTGATCCTTACGGCAAAGCTCATACAGAACAACGGGAAAAAGAGGCTCAAGAAAGCCAGGCATGCAATACCGATTTCATGTTCGATGGTGCCGCATATTAAGGCAACGAAAACGTAAGCCGCCAAAAGGACATCAAAAGGAACCTTATGGAAAAACCACGGAACAATCTCATCTTTCTTCGGTCTTCTTCCGGCTACGCTCATTAGTGAAACAAAGCTGACTATCAATAATACTAAAGACAGAACGCCTATCGGGTAGATGCCGATCTTAAGCGAATAGAGGATATGATGTACCGTAGAGTAAATGCTGTAAACATCAAGCATGCCGCTGTTGGGATCAATACCGCCTTCAACAATATAGTATTCTGTGTAGTAATTATTCTTATGGAGTTCCTCGTATATCATAAAATCAGTGGATATGCCTGTGATCTCATAAAAACCGGTGCCGGTCTGCGGGTACGGCAATACGCACACATAAGCTCTGTATGGATACGAATCAAGTTCTGTCCTTGATCTTGTCAGAACATTTCCGTTTTTGTCGAGGATCTTGAACGAAAAACTTCCATAATCAGATGCAATCTGACTATCGAACTTTCCTGTACTGTGATTGAGATTTCTGTCAAAAGCCTCTTCAGCAGATTTAAGTGTCAAACTCTCCAGATTCTCGTTAAGAATGTCTTCTTCACTTTTCAGATAATAGTCTTCAATGATCATATAAGCTGCGCCAAGAACAGACAGCGCAAGCATTATGGAAGACAATATCACTGCCGCATAAAGCAATCCCTTGCCCACATACGTCCTGAAAAAATTTCTCATATCAATTCCCCTTTTGGATCTTATACCCCTGACCGAAAACCACTTTAATATATCTCGGATCGGCAGGATCAATCTCTGTCTTCTCCCTTAAATGTCTAATATGAACCGCTACAGTATTGTCAGCACCCATCGGGTCTTCGTGCCAAACCTCCCTGTAGATTTCTTTTGGCGAGAATACTCTGTTCGGATTCTCCATCAGGAGCTTTAAGATATCGAACTCCTTTTTAGTAAGAGAGACATTCTCGCCATCCAAAGTTACTGTCCTTGCATTATAGTCAAGTTCCAGTCCGCCAATGGTTAATACGACTGAAGTTTTTGTTGCCCCGGCGCCGAGGCTCAAGTATCTTCGAAGCTGCGACTTAACCCTGGCGCACACTTCCAAGGGGCTGAAAGGCTTAGTTATATAATCATCTGCTCCGACATTAAGTCCCAACACCTTATCTGCATCTTCACTCTTAGCAGTAAGGAGTATGATCGGGACATTAGAAAATCCCCTTATTTGCGACATCGCTTCTATACCGTTCATCAAAGGCATCATTATATCCAGAAGAACCAGATGGATCTCGTTTTCCCTTACGGTTTCAACTGCTTCTTTTCCGTTATGAGCCTCAAACAGCACGTAGTCAGGATCGTTAAGATAAATCTTGAGCGCATTAACGATATCCTGTTCGTCGTCACAGATGAGTATGTTTGCCATATGCTTTCCTCCAAGAGTCATTGCTATTCTATCTTTCCCCAGATTAAGATAACATAAACAAACTTCTTAAGATTTCATTAAATTTTGACATTTAATGTTAAAATGTATGCGGTGCTGACTATGGGGCCATATTTTTATAAACAAAGGAGAACAATATGTCACAGTTACTCAGAATCAAATGTCCTTCATGCGGCGAAGTTCAGGATATTCCCGCTAACGGACCTTGCAGAAAGTGCAGCAACGCTCTCGTCCTTCCTGAGGACGGTGTCATCCAGATCTACCGTATGGGATCCCCTTTGGGAGTCGCAGTCGGTATGAGCATCTATTTGAACGAAGTTCCTTTGGGACACCTTGCAAATGCCGAGCAGATCAGGATCCCTGTTACATATGGTCACTATAAGCTCCATATGACACACGGCATGAACAGAAAGTGCAAAGATGCCGAATTCGATATCACACCCGAGAACAGATTCGGTTTCTTCAAGGCACACCTTAAGATGGGTCTTATCACAAACACAGTCGTAATCGAACCTGCAACAGCTGATCAGATGCCTAAGGACTGATCTTCGAACAGTCACAGATCATAATGACAAAACAAAAACCCCGTAAGCAATTAAGTTTACGGGGTTATTATTTCGCTTACTTCGGATCAGGACTGCCATTCCCTTTCCGCGTCGACCACTCTGTCGCAGATGATGGTCATCGCAGCCATAATATCTTTATAGCTTTCATCGAAAACCATGACTCTGTAAACATCGTTCCAGATCTGGCATGAGGTATCGATCCGGCCGATGGTAAGAGACCCGACCCGGATGTCAAAATCAGAGCCCATAAGGTTTCCTTCTATATGAACATCCTGTCCGTTAAGAGTTCCCTTAAGTTCAGGACTTGTAAGCTTTATCTTGTTCTCTTAAAGTTTTCTGCATTTAAAACACATCGAAAGCGGTACCATCTTTGCCTTCTGTGCCTTCGGACTGTCATCTTCGGTATCTGCTAAAGACTTCTCGTCAGTCTGCTCTACCATTCTCTCGATGATAAAACCGGCATCATAAAGAACATTAACATATGTTGAGATCTTCCTGTTTGCAAAGGTCACATCGGTATCGTGAACAGGCATCTTAAGATACGATTCGTCGAAGTAACTCCGCGAGAAGACCAGCTTCCCGTCAATGACTTCATCTTCGCCTGTCTCATAAGATTTGGCAACGCAGTAATGAAGCGGATGTCCCCAGCTGAATATGAATATTCCGTCCTTCTTAAGATATGAAGCAACCTTCTTAAAAGTGCCTGCAAGATCTGTCGTCCAGCCTATTCCGTATATCGAGAAAACATAGTCAAAATAATCTTCAGGAATATCACTGTCCGCTTCCATAGGTGCGCATATTAGTCTGGGATTGCATCCGCTCCCTTTTAGCATCTGCTTCGCGTTATCCAATTGCTTCTGAGACAGATCCAATCCCCACAGCTCGCCTGCGCCTTTATCCGCAAGATATTTAAGTGAATGGCCGCTGCCGCAGCACAGTTCCAAAACTTTCTTCCCTTCAACATCAGAAAAGAAATGAAGCTCTTCTTCCGTTACGAATCTGACTCCGTATTTGGGCAGAGCAGTCGTACCAAACCAGAGATCCGCATGATCGTTCCAGTATCTTTTGTTCTTCTCAATGA
>Ga0247608_10003151_pt1 | contig 19568 bp, 19 predicted proteins | sample 176DNAGHGlowgp2_FD_193490 | JGI IMG/M metagenome (GOLD analysis project Ga0247608, IMG submission 193490) | Sheep rumen microbial communities from Palmerston North, Manawatu-Wanganui, New Zealand - 1766 DNA GHGlow gp2 | ecosystem: Host-associated > Mammals > Digestive system > Stomach > Rumen ...
TAGCATTGAGCCACGGTGGTCAAGGTACGATGCGGAAGCAACATTATTCACTTCAAAAACAAAAACGTTATGCAACAAAGCATTTATTACATCAAGTTCGCTCTGCAATTCGCAGACATGCAAATCAACGAGTTAGTAAACATCTTCAACCATCAGGTTGGCAATCAAGGATGTGTTGGTATGCGAGGCTATCACGACTGCGCTCTCATCGACGAGTTCCAGCGTCGGGGGGTCGACGTCTCAGTCGTCTATAACGGTAAAGCCATCTCCTTCGCACATTCCGTCAGGTACGATATTTCCGACAACCAGCTGGTCACCATCGGCTGAAAGCCCTTCTCAAGATTAGGACTCCATCCTAGCCGTCTGCTCTTGGCGAAGGTGGAGAAATTCGAAGATATAACTAATAATGGAAAAACTTAGTTTTTTCTTTATATGTACTTTTAGTCGAAAAAGATACGAATAATTATCGGCAACGACTACAAGCAGGCTTAAAAAAACACAAAAAGTAGGATAAATGACGGAATACACAAGGGAATTGTGTATCTTTGTAGGCATATTGTAAACAGCCACTATGGATAATAAGGAATACGTTCATTTCGCAGATTGGATGGGGAGCTACACTGATTTATGTTCCTCAAAGAAAAACTATGTCGTCTGTGAGTGGGCAAACGGTGCCTATGGTTCATTGAAAGACTATGATGAGTTGTTTCTACGCAGATTAATAATCCCAGAAGAACCTGAATGGGACATAATTAGGTTTGTAGAGCACCGCTGGAATCCAAAAGAAACCAGTGCAGGCTTGTTGCTAAAGGCAACATTAACAGAAGAAGAGAAGAAGTTATGTCCAATTGTCGCCGTTGGTCTGGTGGCTTACTATATTAAACAATACTCTTTAGAAAATAATCGCAACATAAACGACATCTTCGAGAAATACTACGATAAGTGCATTAAATGGTACGAATATACCCATCATGCCACTCCGAATGGATGGAAGTCGATAGTTCCGAATGATTTCCCTATTAAGCACATAAAGGCAGAACTTGGTAATTGGGAAATTTCAAAAGTTCTTTTGCCATATCTTCAAGATAAAGATGCTAAGCATATAGAAGAAATTGCTTTAAACTATTTCGGATTCGTGAAAGAAACAAAAATTACAGAAGTTGACATCAAAGAAAAAGAACAACCAATGAAACTGAGCAAAGAGCTAAGTAGTGAATTAAAGAAATTGGTAGATAACATTAATAGTCATCCAGAACTCCTTGACAAATTAGAGAAAATTGTAGTTAAGGCCAAGTTTGACTATTCCTTCATGGAGTCAATTATCAGTGGATTGACCGAAGAAGTTTTCATGGATAAAGCGATTATAGTTATAGCTGATGCATGGAATAAGTGTTTGGACGAAGGAGATGATGCGTGTTATGAAATAATTGGGTATCATCCGACATATCATATAGATCTCTCTGGTTTTTACGAAGAGAAACATCCATTAAAGATGTTAAAGTACCAAGATATTGTAAAGACGCTTGAGGAGATGAAGGCCGCCGAGCTGAAGAGGCGTAGAATCAAGGTTAAACTCGATAAGAGAATCAAAGAACTTAACTCCGTAGGTAAAGAAAAACCGCAAAAACCCCGTGAGAAAGTTGATATAAAGTCTGCCACCCATTCATTTAGGTTGAAACTAAAGGACATCAGTGAGAGTGAAAAACATCAGAGGATAGCAACATTCTTTGGTGATTTGTCACGAAATGGCAAGTACATTATGGAGGATACAGATACTCAGGTTTTTGTGGACAACTTCACAGGGAAACATACGGCAGAGAAGATTGTCTGGACTGCGGAATTCAAACAGTTACTCTATCTGATAACTTATCTGCACAAAATGGGAGTCTTGGAATGGAATACGGAAAAACCGAAACCAGGCAAACGTCAGATGATCTGTATCGTGTTTAAGATACGTGAGCTGGAATATAAAGAAGTTGATGGAAAGATAGAGAAAGAAGCCGTACCTGCTATTAATGATATTGATGTTGAAAGACTGAACACCCAAATAGACGATAGCGATGAAGGTCTTGACCCCATTATCCGTCGTCTGCTATTTGGCGAAACATCCATAGACGATGGTCTTACCATACTGGTTAATGAGGAGGGCGTGAGCCGCTATAGTCCAAAATAAGTAATGAGAAAAATTGGATTCGTAACTCTAATCGTAAATTACATTTTTCTCGAAAAAAATTATCATATTCTGCAAATGTCTTATAATAAAGGGCGTTTGCAGAATTTTATTTATACTAGAAAGACTCGTATTTTTTGGAGACTCTGATTTTTTATTGTGAAATATCCGACTCGCCGCCCGAGGGTCAAGGACCCCTCATAATAGCGAGGGATATAAGAACAATGGAATATTTATTTAATTATCTAATTGATTATTTTATAGGATTGCTGATAGGCAACACTATTAAGATCGTTGTGAACATTTTCACTCATTTTAAAAAGGTACGGCTCAAGCGCAAACATGACTAATCTCTATCTTTAAAGTATGAGGGTCACATCAATTTGAACACACCCTCATACTTTAGCTGCTTTAGCTTTGTCAGTTCTGTGCTGGCTACAACTACTAAATTCTGAGGCAATGTATACATTAATTATATAAAAACATCTTCAATAGCATTGCTATCTCCAAAAGTTGTCTTCATATGTTTTTAATTTATTCATTGCAAAAGTACAATAATTTTTGAGATGCCAGCTCAGTTTTATACATAAAATGAATGAAATTCACTAAAATCACTCGTTTTTACAACTTTTAATAGGTTTTCATGCTTGATTCTCGCCTAAAAACTGTATCTTTGTGCCAAATATCCTAATAACAACAATGGCAAGTAACAAAGACCTCAATCGCCTAAAGGTGGTTCTCGCAGAGAAAAAGAAGTCCAATCTCTGGCTTTCCAGAGAATTGGGATGTGCGCCAACGACTGTTTCAAAGTGGTGTACCAATTCATCACAACCTCCACTGGAGATGCTGATGAAAACAGCAAAGCTGCTTGACGTAGAAATAATGGACTTAATCGATAAGAAGTCATTCGAATCAATATTAATGTGATAACATGATGAATAAATATGTTTTCTCTGGGCATGAATCATTCCCTTGTAAAACCTTGTGGTTGAAGAAGGGATATGATTTCGTTGTTCAAAGGAAGAACTTTAATAACCCTGACGCCGTTATCGATTTAGGTGTCGGAAAAAACATGGTGGCATCTATCCGATACTGGCTCCGAGTCTTTGGCATTTGTGAAGGAGACGAGTCTACACCATTGGGCGATTATCTTTTCAGTGATGTTAACGGCAAAGATAAATACATAGAAGACTTGGCAACCCTTTGGCTTCTGCATTTTAATCTTATATTCAATCAGCATGCCTCGCTCTATCACATGGTTTTCTGCGGCTATCAGAAAGGACATGCACAGTTTGACCGTGAACAGATTACGACTTATGTAAAATTGGATATGATAGAAGCCGACAAACAGAGTGCTTTCAATGATAATACCGTTAAAAAAGACGTTGCTGTGCTTGTGCAGAATTACTCGCTGCCTCGAAAGCCGCAATCAAATGAAGATTTTTCTTCGATGCTGATAGACCTTGATCTGATTAGGCAGAATTCAGAGGGGAAGGGCTATTACTTCAACATTGAAGGTAAACGAAAGGTCACGAAAGAGATTTTCATGTATGCCCTCTTGAAGTTGAAAGAGCGTGAAGGTGATAATACACTATCTTACGATACCGTTCAGGATGAGATAGGTCTTGCGTTCTGTATGCAGGATTATGAGACAATAGAAATGCTGAAGCTTTTGGCTAAGGATTATTCTAAATACGTGTCGTACAATGACAATGCCGGCATACGCATTGTGCAATTTACAAAGGAATTGAGTAAAGAACAGGTGTTAAACGATTATTACAATGCGCACATATAGTTTATCTGCAAACATAGCAAACGGTTTTGCTGAAGGTGCACAATACATCGTGACACCCAACGCACAGAAAGCCATTCATAATATCGTGAATGATTTTCAGGCTGGCATACATTCTTTTACCATCATAGGTTCATACGGAACGGGAAAGTCCAGTTTTCTTTTGGCCTTAGAGTCAGATCTTAAGAGAATAGGCAACCCCCCTTTCTTGATAGATTCGAAAGTGCTGTTAAAAGCCTCCGATATAGAGATTAAGAATATCGTAGGCGATTATACTGAGCTTTCAACTCTTCTTCTTCGTTGCCTAAATGTTGAGAGTACTACCAATAGTGTGCTTGACGAGCTTAAATCATATTATAATAAATGTCAGAAACAGGGAAAATTCTTGCTGATTGTCATTGACGAATTCGGTAAAGTGCTGGAACATGCTGCCAAGAATAATCCTGAGAAGGAATTGTACTTTATGCAAAAGTTGGCGGAGTTCGTGAATGTTCCCTCTCGCCAGATTTTGCTTTTGACCACCCTCCACCAGAATTTCAGCGCATACGCCAAAGGACTGACAGAAGTCCAAGTCAATGAGTGGAAAAAGGTAAAAGGAAGATTTAAGGAAGTCACTTTTGTAGAGCCTATCGAACAACTATTGCATCTTGCTGCCAAGCAAATGCAAGGAAATAAAAGAACGGAAATCCCCGCTTGTGCCAAGTCGCTTTATGAGTTGGCCAAAACAACAGGATTCGTATCCAATGATTTTCCAATCGATACAGCATTACATCTTTATCCGCTTGACCTGTTCTCTGCATACGCCATCACGACTGCCATACAACGATATGGTCAAAACGAACGTTCTTTGTTCACGTTCCTGGCATCACAAGAGAATACTTCCCGAGAAGCATCTGCAAATAATCAGACATACAATCTCCAGAAAGTCTATGATTACATTTACTATAGTTTCTATTCTTATTTAAAGGATGCTAATGCCGACTCTATGAATTGGAGTTCTATGCAGGTCTCCATTGAAAGAGTAGAAGGGCAGAGTTGGGATAGCCAAGAGCAGATGCTCCATGCCATCAACATCATAAAGGCTATAGGCTTGCTGAATCTTTTTGGGGTAGCAGGATTTAGACTGCCTAAGGAATCGCTGGCAGAATATGCTACACATGCGATGAATATTCCTGATGCAGAAAAGATTATTGAGAAACTTGAGCAAAAGAAAATTATACGCTATGCTGCATACAAAGACCGTGTGATGCTGTTTGAAGGAACGGATGTGGACCTTGAGGCTGAGATACGTGATGCAGGGCTGATGGTTTCTCGTCCTGTTGCTTTCGTTGATGAACTTACTGTGTTTTTCAATCATCGTATTTCACCAGTGAAAGCACATTTCTATCAAAAAGGCACGCCACGATTCTTTGATTATAAGCTATATGACGCACCAGAAGAGTTGGTTCCAAAAGGCGATACAGACGGATATATAGAGCTGATATTCTCAACCAGAAAAGATGCACTTAATGAGATTAAGAAGTTTAGCGCAGAATCAGAACACGCTATAATATTTGCCTACTTCATTGATACGGAAAATATTATAGACCATCTGTATAACATCAAGAAATATAATTATCTGACAGACAAGGTTATCAAGAAAGAGGATCTTGTCGCCGTCAAAGAGATACAAAAGCTGAAAGAATACGAAGAGAATCTGCTGAACAAGGCCATCAGCGACAATCTTTTCTCCTACAAGAACCGTGTTGTATGGATATTTGGTGGCAAGGAGCAGAAGGTGGAGTCGCATCGTGACTTCAACAAATTGTTGTCACGTGTCTGTGACGAGATATATTGTGAGACTCCTGTGATGAATAACGAGTTGTTTAACAAACATAAGTTGAGCGGGACTATCATGGCAGCACGTAAAAGCTATCTTACATACTTGACGGAACACTACACAGAAGAGAATTTAGGATTCCCCGAAGACAAGTTCCCGCCAGAGAAGACCATCTATTTCTCGCTTCTTAAGAATACAGGATTGCATCAGGGAGGAGATTTCTCAGACAGACCAACAAACGAAGGATTCCTTTCTGTTTGGAATGCATGTGAAGAGTTCTTGATGAGTACGGAAAACAAAGCCCGAAAGATTTCTGAGCTAATTAAACTGTTATCTGTCCAACCCTATAAGTTAAAACAAGGATTCCTTGACTTTTGGATTCCGACGTATCTCTTCATTCGCCGCCAGGACTTTGCTCTCTATGATGCATCGAAGGGTTCATTCATGCCAGAAGTGAATATGGAGTTCTTCGACTTGCTACAGAAGCATCCACAGGATTTCGAAGTGAAGAAGTTTGCCGTTGATGGTGTGAAACTGGGATTCTTCAACCAATACCGTCGCTTCATCAATCTTGGTGAAGAGTTCACTATTACCAAGGATAGTTTCATTGAGACCATCAAACCATTCCTCAGTTTCTATGTCCGATTGGATGACTATACCAAGCATACTCGCAAGTTTAATCATGGCTCCACTATGAAATTCCGTGATGTGCTGGCTCAAGCAAAAGATCCGGAAAAGGCGTTCTTTGAGGACTTGCCAGAGGCACTTGGCTTCAATCAAGAGAAACTAAAACAAGAGGAGTTCATCCGTGAATATGGAAACATCATCCAACGAGCTATTCGTGAACTTCGTACCTGTTATTCTGGACTGATAGACCGTATAGAAGAAAGGCTCATTGATAGTTTCGACCTGCAATCGGGTGATTACAACGATTACGTCCTGGAAATTCGCAATCGTCTTGCTCATGTCAAGACCTATTTGCTGACTGATAAGCAACGGGAGTTCTACCATCATGTGATGACAGAATACGACAATCGCACGCAGTGGTATCAGTCCATCTGCTACACCATTCTTGAGCAGCGTCTCGATGCGCTACGTGATGAACAAGAAGAAAAACTTGTTGATGACCTCATCTATATGTTCCGCACCTGTGAGAAATATTCATCCATTTCTCAAAAGTCTGATGATTTGGATAAGAACGATGCCTACTCTTTCGACATGGTTTCTAATCGAGGTACGGATGTGAGGACACAAACCTACATCCTGCCAGAGAAAGACAAGCGACAGGCGGAAAAATTGGAGAATCAAATTATGAAGCTCCTCTCTGGCGATAATAACGTCGACGTTTGTACTCTGCTGTCGATACTCAACAAGAAGATGAACAAATGATAAAGGTAAGACATATATTAGGCATATCAGGCGGTAAGGACAGTGCGGCACTCGCCATCTATCTGAAGCAGAAGTACCCATCGCTGAAGATTGAGTACTATAATTCAGATACTGGTTGCGAACTGGCTGAAACGGAAACGCTGATTAATCGCTTGGAGGCCTACTTGGGAAAGATAGAACGACTCAGAGCTGCAGAAGGCAGCCCTGAACCTACTCCTTTCCATCACTTTCTGAAAGCGATGGGTGGTTTCCTGCCTTCGCCACAAGCCCGCTGGTGTACGAAGAAGATGAAGTTGGAGAAGTTTGAGGAATATGTGGGCGATGACTATGCTGTGTCATACGTTGGAATCCGTGGCGATGAGGATAGAGATGGCTATATATCTTCTAAGCCCAATATCCAGGCCATCTTCCCATTCCGCAAGAACATCTGGAGTATCGATGTCATCAATAAGTTCCTACACAATGAGAACCTGGACCAGATATCGGAAATCTATGAGCGCCTTTGTCCTGAGGGATTCCTTCGTGATGAGATACTGGAAACGGTGAGGAAGCCTATCACAAAGCTGTTCTACTACTCGAAGAAGATGAATGCGCTGCTGGACTATGACATCAAGCTGTTCAATCATGCTGTGTTCGAGTTCCTGAAAACGACAGACTATCCAGTGGGCAAGCTCAACGACTTCCCACTGCTTGACAATACAGACATTTTGGTGAAGGACGACATCTTCCGTCTGCTGAGGGAAAGTGGCGTGGGTGTGCCTGCCTACTACGAGGAAATTCCTTTCGAGGTGGATGGCGAGAAGGGCACCTATTGCCGCAGTCGTTCTGGTTGCTACTTCTGTTTCTTCCAGCAGAAGATAGAATGGATATGGCTCTATGAACAGCATCCTGATCTCTTTATGAAAGCGATGGAGTTTGAGAAAGACGGCTATACGTGGAACCAGAATGAGAGTCTTGCAGACCTCATCAAACCAGAGCGCATACGCCAGATAAAACTCGACATCATCCGTCGCCAGAAAGAAAGCAAGGCCAATAACAAGGGAATCACCCTCGCTGAAATCTTTGGCGATGATATTATGTGTACGAACTGCTTTATATAAAACTGTATGCTCAAAACTAATGTACTTTGGCCAGCAAGTCGACGGTTCAAGTCGAGGACTGAATGGGAACCTATAGGTTTCTTTTCTGAAGCGTTGTGCAATTCTACACAGTTTGATATAAAATTGGGATTCTTTTCATCTTCAGCAATCAATATCTTGTCAGACGGCTTTGCAACATTTCTTTATAATGGAGGACGGATGCGAATGGTCATTAATGATGTATTATCTGTAGAGGACCAGCAGGCATTTATGGTAGGTGAAACAGATGTCATGATACCATACTTTGACCTACAGAATATACAAGAAATAAAGCGAACGTTGTCAGAACGAGACAAACATTTCTTTGAATGTCTATCTTGGTTGGTTAGAAATGAAAGATTAGAAATTAAAATTGTTGCACCCAAATGTGGAGATGGTATAGCTCATTCAAAATGTGGCGTTTTTACTGATGGTTTGAACAGAGTCGCATTTGAGGGTTCATGTAATTTCTCACGTACTGCTCTAATAGATAATTTGGAAAGTATTACAGCTTTTTGTGATTGGGATGGACAGGGCGATATCTGTAAGATTGATGATATAGTTGAAGATTTTGAAAGAACTTTTTCTGGTAATGATGATTCAGTGCTTTACTTGAAAGCAGATGAGGTAAAAGCTGGGATAGCGACAAATTTTGAACAGAAAGATCTGGCAAGCTTACTTAAAGACGAACAGAATCTAATTTCGAGAAGACTTGTTGATAATCTTCCAATTAATGTTCAAGCAGTTCTAAACAAAGCAAAAAGAAAGGTTGAGAGTATTATTGATAGAATAGAAATACAATCTGTCCATGATAATAAAACGGAAATACCTCATTTCCCATTTGATGAACCTCGTGCTTATCAAAAGCAAGCATATGAGAATTGGAAAAATAATGGCCAAAAAGGTTTGTTTGCAATGGCAACTGGTACGGGTAAGACATTGACATCACTTAACTGTTTGCTAAATATTTATCAGAAGTTCAATTTTTACAAGGCTCTTATTTTGGTGCCTACAATTACTTTGGTTGATCAATGGGAAGAAGAATGTGAAAGGTTCCATTTTCGACATATTATTAAAGTGAGTTCTAAAAATCCAAATTGGAAATCGGAAATTGATACTATTAAATTAAAAGAAGATTTTAGCATTTCTAACGAAGAACCTTCATTCATTATTATTGCGACTTATGCTTCCTTCGCACGTGAACCAATATTCCAAGAACTTGTTGGTTTTAGCAAGAAAACATGTCGCCAGATGTTGCTAATTGCTGATGAGGCCCATAATATGGGGTCTGGTCGAATACTAGATAGATTAAGTGGAGTGAAGTTTTTACGTAGAATCGGCCTATCAGCAACACCTGAACGCCAATTTGATGATGTCGGAAATCGAGCTATTATGGATTTCTTCGGATGTCAGAACGGTTATACTTTTGAGTATAGTATGCAGGAGGCTATCGATAATGGATTCCTATGCAGGTATAAATATTACCCTCACCTCGTTCGGTTAAATGATTCTGAGATGAATGAGTATTTGCGGATATCACTTCAATTGGCAAAGTTTTATAACTCTGACAGCGATAGTTTTCCCATGTCTGATGATATATTGAAGCGACTTCTTTTAAAAAGGAAGCGCATTGTACATAAGGCTAAAAATAAGGAGGAAATCTTTCGAGAAATAGTTATGAACCGTTATTCAGAGAAGGGCAATTTAAAATATACATTGGTATACGTACCAGAAGGAGCCAAGCCTGATGACAACACCTCAGATATGTTTGATATGTCTGAAACAGTCGTAAATGATGATTATACAGATAGCCTTATTGATACTTATACACAAATAGTGCAAGAAGTCAGTAAGACTACAACAGTAAAGAAATTCACTTCTGATGTAAAAGGAAGGAGTGAGATTTTAGATAAATATGCTAAAGGAGAAATAGAAGTACTCACTTCTATGAAATGCTTAGATGAAGGTGTGGATGTTCCAAGGAGCGAAATGGCTATTTTCTGTGCAAGTACAGGTAACCCACGTCAATTTATTCAAAGACGTGGACGTATTTTGCGTAAACATCCTGACAAACATATGGCTATTATCCATGATTTGGTCGTTGCTCCAGAGATAAGTAGAGGACAAGAGAATTACAACATGGAACGTAGCTTGCTGAAAGGTGAACTCAAACGAGTCAGAGACTTTGCTGTACTATCTGAGAATGCAGATTTTGCGTATGCTGAATTAGAAGAGATTTTAACGTATTACAATTTACCATTATTCTAAAAACATATGGCATATATTTCAAATAATGACAAGATGCTTCAAGCTGTTTTACTGGACGAAAGGCTTATGAAGTTTGGTGGTTACACACCAGAAGACATTGGTAATATCTATCAGGCATTAGATTCAGACAACTATGTCATTAATGCTGTCGCTCAAATTATAAAACGCACGAATGAAGGTGCGACTATGCAAGAATTGTGGAAAGAAATAAACACCTATTTATATAACAACGTATGATAATAAAAGAAGTTAGAATTAAGAATTTCCGTAGTTATTATGGAGATAATAACCATTTTGAGTTTTCAGATGGTTTGACTCTGATATTAGGTGATAATGGAGATGGAAAAACTACGTTCTTTGAAGCTCTGCAATGGTTGCTTGATACAACGATTGACAGAGGCAGCATGGACAATGTCTCAGAAATGAGAAAATCAAAGTTGGAAATAGGAGAATCTGATGAAGTTTCTGTCTATATGTTATTTGAACACGATGGTGAAAAGAGTGTGGAAAAGTCCTTCACATTTGAAAGGACTGGTAATGACACGTATAAACCAAGTAATTTGACTTACAGAGGATATGAAACAAGAGGAACTGAACGTGAAGCTGTAAACGGGAAACAGTTAATTGATCGCTGTTATGATGCTTTTATACAACACTTTAGTATGTTCAAGGGAGAGTCCGAACTTGATGTTTTGGATAACCCTACAGCCCTAAAAGATCTTGTTGACAAGTTCTCGGACATTAGGAAGTTTGATGTGCTTGTGGAGAATACAACTACATTTGAGGAGAAATCAAATGCGGCATATAGTAAAGAAATGAAATCAGACGAAAAGGTTTCAAAAGAAGCTAAGGCATTAGATTTCCAGAAAACTCGTCTTGCAGAACAAATATCACAAAAAAATGGAGAGATAAAAGAAAAGAAAGCATCGTTGGAAGCATTTACACAGCAACTGAAAAAATTTGAGCAAAATCAAGATGCCTCAAAAAGTCTCCGTGATATACAGGGAAGACTAAAAACTCAGGAAGAAAAGGCTACTCGTCTGAGAGGTCAGATAGGCAGCGTGGACTATAATCATAGTCTGCTCGACAGGCTGTGGGTACTGTGTGCATTCCCGTCTGTCCTCAATGAGTTTCAACAGAAATGTTCGGCTCTCAGTAGGGAGAAACGGAGGCTGGAGCGTGACTTCGACAAACAGCAGGCTGCGGCATTGGCCAAACTGGAGACAATCAAGGAGGTTCAGGGGGCACTCATCAACGGAGCTACCGAACTGCCTTGGTATCTGCCTGACCAGGAGACGATGGAGGAAATGCTACGCGACCACATCTGCAAGGTGTGCGGACGAACGGTTGACGAGGATTCGGATGCCTATCACTTCATGGTGCATAAGATAGAAGAGTATAAGGCTCATGTGGAGGCAAAGTTGAAACGGGAAGAGGAAAAGAAGTCGCTGGAAGAACAGAGTCTGTTTAAGAATGACTATGTGGAGGAACTGCATAGTTTTAGTATGTCGCTCAGCGGTAGTCAGGAGGCTAAGGTTGCTTCGATAGCCCGTGAGATAAAAGACCGTTTATCGTTGGTTGATCGATTGAGAGCTGACTTGAAGACGGTAGAGGACAAGATTCAGGACATCAGCGACGAGAAAACAAGGCTGTTGATTCAGGCTGGCAACATTCCCGAAGCGATGCTGGAAAGCGAGTTCGACAATTATAAAGGCCTAAGCGAACAAAGGCGAAGAGCAGATGTGAGACTGACGGAATTGAATGGTGAGCTGAACTTACTGAATGAACAGATGAAGGAGTTGCAGGAGAAACTAGATGCTCTGAATCCTGCCAGTGAGAAGGTGAAGACATTGCGCGATGTTCATCGAGTGCTCGAAGAGATTAGCAAGGCATTCCAAAATGCCAAGAAGGAGAATCTTCGTAGGTTCCTTGCAGAGATGGAAGAGCGTGCCAATCACTATATCGCCATCCTGAGTGCAAGTGATTTCCATGGTGAGATAAGGCTGGTACAGACGGCTAATGATTCGACGGAGATACTTCTATATAGCTCGAACGGCACAAAGATTCTAAAGCCTTCTGGCTCTCAGCGTACAGTAATGTATATCTCTGTTTTGTTTGCTATTTCTGACTTCACACAGCAGAAGCGTGAAGAAGACTATCCACTTATCTTTGATGCGGCCACCTCGTCGTTTGGAGATTCAAAGGAAGGAGAATTCTATAACGTGATTAGCAATGTGAAGAAGCAGTGCATCATTGTAACTAAGGACTTTATCACTAAGGGAGAAGTGCGGAAGAACGACATTCAAAGCCTACAGTGTCCTGTCTATCGTATCAAGAAGGCTGAAGGCTTCGATGCACGGAATATGGCAACCATTCGTACAATTGTAGAAAAACTGAAGTAAAGTATGGAATCATTGTTTGACTTGTGGGGAAAAAGAGACCCCGAATGGGAAAAGAAATATCAGGACACGATTCTGATTCCGTTTACAGACTATGGTAAGGGTGTAAACCAGTATCAAGATGTACGTGGAAAAATCTTTGGACCTGGATATGAGATGTTTATCTTGGCATTCTTCATTGGACTGTATCACGATCAAACACGTCCGTTGGTCGAAGATAGGGCTAAGAGAAAGCACTTCGGCTGGCCTATCTGCGAATGGGGCAGTAGGGAAGCACGCCTTGGACGTGTCAAATACTCGGAACTGCAACGCTATATGTATGCCGCTCTGATAGCAAGAACGGATATTGATTTTATTGCTCTTGACAAAGGTGACATTACACCTCGTAAAGCCGTTGATATGCTAGTTGACAAGATGGAGCAATATGCCAACTTTGGCTTCGACTATATTCAAGAGAAGTTGGAGGAGAATCCTAATTACTTCTTCAAAGAGACTGCATTCCTGAGAGTATTCCTCGGATTCTTGAATAAGGAGGAAGAGACTGAAGATATTGATGATGTACCCGAATCGTTGGATTGATTATGGGATATAGAGCATATAATGCATTTAATAGGGATAAGGCCTTTATAATAGAATTTAGACCTAACCCTAAAAGATGGGCTGATAACTTTGTCGGTTTGAGTAATCCGATAAGGGATGTTGCTAATTGGTCACCAGAAATCAAGTATTTCAAAGATGGGAAACTGTCTGATGAAATCCGTAATATCCCTAAGGATAGGGGTGGCATATATATGTTCTATTTAAAGGGGACAAATTTACCTTTTGCAGAATACTATATCCTGTATATTGGTAGGGCTTTGCTATCTTCCAAAGAGAATATATATAAACGAGCCATACATTATCAGAATGATGAAAGAGATCTTATTCAAGAAATGTTTGAGAACTGGAAAGACGATCTGTATTATAGATACTATCTGGATACGGACAATGAAGTAATTAAGCAGAATGAAGTAGCTTTGATAAGATCTATAGTACCGCCTTATAATGAAGTCATTCCAAAGAAGATTGTTAAACAGCCAAAAGTTAAAGCATTTTGATTATGATTATACCGGCAATAAAAGGATATATAGGAACAACTGTTTACTATATCACAAATCTTAAATTTAAAGATTTAGCAGTTTTAGTGAATAGACGTAGCTCGGAAGAACTGTATAAGTCAGGACTCTTGAAAGAAGCATTACAGCGTTCTTTAACGGACAACTACCTTAAAATAAAGGATTATATATTGAAGCATCACGACCATTTTTTCAATGCGATGGTTCTTGCAGTGTATGATGGTGACCCTCAATGGCGAGAGGTAAGATATGAGGTGGATGATGTCATGTATGGGAATGTTGGGTTGTTAGAGTTGAATGGTAATGAACATATTTTTCCGTTAGATGGACAACATAGACTGGAGGGTATTAAGGCAGCGTTGAAAGAAAGCAAGAAGTATGAAAATGACACAGTTCCTATCATGTTGATTGGACATGAGAATTCTCCAAAAGGTATGGCCAAGTCACGAAGGATATTCTCTATACTTAACAGATATGCCAAACCTGTTGGAAAGGGAGATATTATTGCTCTTGATGAGGATGACACAGTTGCTATTGTAACACGATGGTTGTTAGAAAGCCATGAGTTGTTTATTGATAATCGGATAAAGATTAGTAATTCAAAGTCCATCCCAACAACGGACAAAAGTTCATTTACGACATTGATGACACTCTATGATTGCCACGATGAATTGTTCAAGGCATATCATTTAAGGGAGAAAGGCAAGTTGTTGTCTAGTGAGAAACTGAAAGATTATAAAAGAGCACGACCTGATGATTCAGAGATAAAGGCGTTCTATGACTTCGCAAAATCGTTTTGGGATGAAATGATTGCTAATTTTACAGAACTAAGAGAATTCATAGACAATAAAACAAATGAGCCTGCGCTGAAATATAGGCCCATTGGAGAAGGTGGTAATCTGTTCTTCCGTCCAGTCGGTCTTCTGCCGTTTGTCTCTGCTGTTTGTCAGATTATGACTAGTCAACAGGATTATGATTACAAAACGATAATAATTAACTATGCATCATTTCTTGACAGAAATGTTTCATCAGAGTTTTGGGCAAAAATTCTTTGGGATTCTTCAGCCAAGAAAATGTTGGTTAGAAATGGCAGCATTACCAAGTATTTGTTGATAGAGATGTACTCATCTGATTATTTGATACAAAAAGACAGAAATAAGATGGTGGAGCGTTTCGTACAATTATTTGGGTTGGCAAACAAAAACGAGGCTGAGGAGCAGATAAGACTTAGGTATAGCAATAGAATGGCTCGGTAATTGCGATAACATTGACAATAGATGAATACATACTAGGTTCTTGAAAATATTGGTAAAATGTAATAAAAGAATGATTCTACAAATCAATAAACAGAAAGCACTTGATGCCATATCTGGCCTTCGCAGCAAGATTCCTGTTCTAAAGACAAAGGAAGAGGGAAGCCGGGACTACCAGTCATGGAAAGACGAAGCAGACGATACCGTCAAACTAATCTTTGGAGATAAGTCTTCTTATTATACAAACTTTCATGAGGTGTTAAATCCCTCTTTCTGCGGATCTATATCTTTTGGAACGCACGAACACATAGATTATAGGGCAATATACCAAAGAAGGCTTGATTCTCTTGATTCCAAACTGGGTAGTTTGCAGAATGTCGTTGATTTGTCTGAAGATAACAATCAAAGTCAAAGATCTTCTGTTCAAACTATCATGTGTGTTCTTGAACGTTTTCATCGGTTCGCTCGACAGTTAAAAGTAAGACACCAGGCAAGACCAACAATAACTATTAATGACGAATATGATGTGCAAGATTTGGTACACGCCATTTTGATAATGTTTTTCAATGACGTAAGAGCAGAAGAATGTACACCAAGTTATGCTGGTGGCGCATCACGAATAGACTTCTTGATAAAAAGTGAAAATATTGGTATCGAGATTAAGAAGACTCGCCCGAACCTCCGTGACAAAGAACTTGGCGAGCAATTAATAATAGATAAAGAAAGGTATAAATCCCATCATAATTGCAAAACTCTGATATGCTTTGTTTATGATCCAGAAGAACTTATTATAAATCCTGAAGGATTAGTTTCTGATTTAGCAGAAGAAAACGAGGAAATGAGCGTGTTTGTGGTTATATCTCCTAAAATATAAGAAATTGCATATGGATAAATGTCTGCCTATATTTTTTGCGTTGTCAAACTCTAAATTAGTAAAAGAAAACGGAGAAGTTTTAACTCAGGCTGAATTAATAAAGCTATGGGATTTTCTTAATCTGTTGATTGGTTCTCGGTATTCTACTTTCATTATGAGAGGTGAATCCAATGAGAATCTTAAAGCACAATATAGATTCAATACGGAATCTCCGGAACTATTGGCACAATGTATATTTATGGCAGGAGAAAAAGGAAGGATATGTTGGGATCAGATAAAATATCTTGATCCAGACGACACTTCATTAGATAATTTTAGGTCAATATGTAAAGCATTGAAAAAAGACATTAAAGAAGGATGCAGGGGAAACAGTAACAGAACCCATAAGATGCAAGACTTTTATTTACGGAATCAACAGTTTTGCAACGCTTTTGAATTAACAGACGATTTAGTCTGTATATATGAACAGTTGTCGATTAATGATAAAAAGAGGGTGAACTTGTATTATCTTTCTATTGCTCATACAATTAATAGCCATAAGTATCAGAAGGCATCAAGTTTTGTATCAACTACAACAAACTTTCGTGTGGCCGACCAATTTACCAGTGACGCTACGATTTATGGATGGGTGCCAAGAAGTCAGATGCGAAAACGTCTAAAGTCGATAGAATTTGTAGTTACAGAAAACTTTTTTCATGTAAAACGTTTAGGACTCCCTTATTGTGAAACGCCTGTGTATCCAGAACAAAAAGAAATCGCTTTAAGATGCGGTATTCTTCCACATTTCATTATTGGTTTCAAAGTTGGCCGATACTTTTATGTGAATCCTGCAATATTCCGTTCTATGGATAATATGGAGAAATTGGGTACTTTCAGAAAACTATGCACCTTTAAAAGGAATATAATTTGTAACGGCTTAGAAGTTGACCAAACCAATTTTGAAGAGTTTTGCCGCAAAACAAATTTCAAACGGTTTTATACATTTGATGGAAATGAGTACGAAATACACTGTCTGTATTAAAAAGCATTTACAAAGAAATTGTATATGCCCAAAAGATATAGTCATATCATAATCCAAGAAAAGTAGTAACTTTGCATGCGTAACATGAACATATACGATACATTCAACAATCTGTGCTATAATCACGAGGATGAGGTGGTGGAGTTCTTTGCAAGCAAAGAGGCTAAGCCGAGCGCAAGAAGGCAGAGAACAACTTCAACTTCGACGACATTGGTTGTTCGTTTTTGACGGATTAACAAAAGGCTCTTTCAAATTAACAAATAGGCATATCATATATCTTTGGTTTTAAGCGTTATATATAATGTTGGATTAACAAATGTACAAAATATGACAGAGCAAGATTTACAACAATATCTCATCAAGCAATACCCAAAAGAAGACGAGGGTTGCGAGTGGAAAGAGTTTAAAAATCTGAAGAATGACTTCAGTGGACATGAGAAGGATGATGTCATTTCATACGTGTCAGCATTGGCTAACATGGATGGCGGGCATCTGGTTGTCGGTGTTGAGGATAAGACATTGAAAATAGTCGGAACGGATACATACAATTATGATGTCCAAAAAGCACGACTACGTTTGATAGACCAATGCACCAATCTTCCATCAGAAGGTCTGCTTGTGGAGGAATTCATAACAGATGATACTCATAAAACGGTATGGGTTATCCATGTGCCAAGACACATGAAGAGACAACCCGTATATGCACATAACAAGGCATGGCAGAGATTGGATGACTCGCTGATAGAGTTGACTGCTTCACGCAGGAATGCCATATTGGATGAGCAGGATGATGTTGAAGTGGACTGGTCGGCACAAGTTATCCAGGATGCCAGTATGGATGACCTTGATCCTCGTGCCATTGCAAAGGCTCGCGAAGGTTATAAACAACGCTACCCAAGGCTTGCAAAGGAATGTGATGGCTGGGATGACAAGGTGTTTCTTGATAAGGCTGGACTGACAATCGACGGGAAAGTGACACGTACAACGCTGTTACTGGTAGGCAAGGAAACGGCTGCTCACAAACTGCATCACATAGCCCAAATTGTGTGGAAGTGTTTTCAGGACGGGCAGGTATTTGGCGACATTTACACCATCCCGTTTGTCCTTACAACTACAAAACTGCTTGGTAGGATACGCAACTACCGCTTCAAGATTTATCCCAAGGATTCGTTGATACCAGCGGAGGTGTGGAAGTATGATACGGAGAGTATACTCGAAGGTATGCATAATTCGATAGCCCACCAAAAATATGAGAAGAATGCAAGAATTATCGTGACTGAGAATATGGATTCGTTGAAGTTCCAAAATGATGGAAACTTCTACGAGGGGGACTATAAAGAGTATATCACTGGTGAGAAGACTCCCAAGAGTTATCGCAATCCTGCACTCGTAAAGGCTATGGTGAACATCAGGATGATAGATACACAGGGGTATGGTATCCATAAGATGTACCAGAGTCAGAAAGACCGCTATCTGCCAATGCCAGACTACGACCTGTCAACAGCGGATGAGGTCATTCTCAATCTGCCTGGCACCATCATCGATGAGAACTACAGCCTAATGCTGCTTGCCAATCAGGATATGTCGCTGATGGATGCGGTGTTACTGGACCAGGTTCAGAAAGGAAAGCCCATCAACGACAACGCCATAAAGAAACTGAGGAAGGAAGGACTTATAGAAGGCAGGAAACCTCACTTGTATGTCTCAAAGCAGATTGCAAAGGCGACTAATACGCAGGTGGAATATACTTTGAGAAAGGGATTCAACGATGCAGAATGTCAGGAGTGGATTATGAAAGCCCTTAACGACCACAAGGTGCTAAGTAGGAAGCAGATTAACGAACTGCTCTGGAATAAGCTGCCTGTAGATTTCACCGAAGAGCAAAAGATGGCGAAGATAAAGAACCTGCTTTACAAGATGCATAAGAACGATGAAATCTGGCTTGACGAAGACAGAATGTGGCATCGAAAAGAATCTTAGACGAATTTAGACGGGTTTAGACGGGAATTTAGACGAGTTTAGACGGGAAATTAAAGCGAGATTTACGTGACTTTTAAGCAAGATTTTAAGCGAGAATCTTCTGAATCCCCTTTATTTAGGGCATTTATCGATAAGTAAATTTACGTAGCATTAAGCGAGAATTACGTGAAATTTAGACGAGTTTAGACGAGAATTTAGACGGGATTAGACGAAATCCAAGACGAGAAAAGAGGTAGAGAGGGTACTGTAACCTACTCCACCTCTTTATATATAAAGAATATCTACCAGCCTAAGCCCTTCTTCTTTGTACCATCCCAGTTGGTCAACTCGTCTGCATTGCCGTTGCTGCCACCAACAGACTGACCTCCCA
>Ga0247608_10003152_pt1 | contig 19568 bp, 15 predicted proteins | sample 176DNAGHGlowgp2_FD_193490 | JGI IMG/M metagenome (GOLD analysis project Ga0247608, IMG submission 193490) | Sheep rumen microbial communities from Palmerston North, Manawatu-Wanganui, New Zealand - 1766 DNA GHGlow gp2 | ecosystem: Host-associated > Mammals > Digestive system > Stomach > Rumen ...
GAGCACGGATGGTGACCTGGCTAACGCACAGGCTATCCTCTACCGTGCCCCCTATACCACTAACCCCGATTTCCGCAAGCATGTGAACCTGGGAGAGATTCCCTACAACGACCTGCACCTGAGCCATATGGCACAGGAGCTGCGCTACGGCTTCTATGGGCCGTTGGACTGGGCTATCCTTGAGGTGTGCGACATCGAGGAGGCTGGTAACGATTATCATGTCTACCTGACAGCAGCAGGTGGTATCTCACCGACGGCAGCCCGTCTGGCTAAGCATGTGATTCTGGAGCTCAACTCCTTCCATAATCCTAATGCGAAGTTCATCCACGACGTGTATGAGCCCCTTGATCCTCCTTACCGCAAGGCTATCCCCATCGAGCACGTAGGCGACCGCATCGGCAAGCCATACGTGTCGATTCCGAAGGATAAGGTGGTGGGTGTTGTGGAGTGCAACATCCCCGATGAGGCCCGTGCCTTCAAGGACAGTGATCCTGTGACGGAGAAGATTGGCTATCTGACGGCAGAGTTCCTCGTGGAGGAGATGCACAAGGGACGTATCCCCAAGGAGTTCCTGCCCCTGCAGAGTGGCGTGGGCTCGACGGCCAATGCCATCCTCGGTGCCTTGGGTGCTGATAAGCATGTGCCCGACTTCAACATCTATACGGAGGTGATCCAGAACTCGGTGATCGAGATGATGCTCAACGGTCGTGTGAAGGATGCATCGGCTTGTTCTCTGACCGTCTCTAATGAGTGCCTGATGGATGTCTATGACAACATGGACTATATGAAGAACCACCTGACGTTGCGTCAGAGTGAGATCTCGAACTCACCGGAGATCATCCGCCGCTTAGGTGTGATCGCCATCAATACCGCCATCGAGGCCGACCTTTACGGCAACGTGAACTCTACCCACATCAGCGGTACGAAGATGATGAACGGTATCGGCGGCTCGGGTGACTTCATCCGTAACGCGTACCTCTCTATATTTACCTGTCCGTCTGTGGCTAAGGGTGGTGTGATCTCTTCGATTGTGCCCTTCGTGAGCCATCAGGACTCTTCAGAGCACGATGTCAACATCATCGTGACAGAACAGGGTATCGCCGACCTGCGTGGCAAGTCGCCTGCACAGCGTGCTGAGTGCATCATCGAGAACTGCGCCCACCCTGACTACAAGCAGCTGCTGTGGGATTACCTGAAGATCTCGAAGATGGGTCAGACCCGTCACTGTCTGACAGCCGCCTTCGCCATGCACGACACGCTGGCTCGTAAGGGTGACATGAAGCTCACCGACTTCGCTGAGTACATCAAATAAAGAAATAATCCCCAGCCAGGCGGCTGGGGATTATTGTTTATGCTCTGTCTTTGCGGATAAATTCAATGAGACGGTCGACAGCCTCTTCCTCGGGGATGTTCTTTTCAATACATTCCTTGGCTTTGTAGAGGGATATCTTTCCGCGGCCAGCTCCGACATAACCGTAGTCGGCATCAGCCATCTCACCGGGACCATTCACGATACACCCCATGATGCCAATCTTAAGTCCCACCAGATCCTTCGTGGCGGCCTTGATCTTGGCAATGGTCTCCTGGAGGTTGTAGAGCGTACGTCCACAGCCGGGGCAGGAGATATATTCGGTCTTCGTAAACTTGATGCGGGCTGCCTGAAGGATGGCGTCAGCGAGTTCCACGAGCTTGGCATTGTCGAAGTCAGGATGCTGGATGACAAGCTGATGAGCCTTCTTGTCGATCAGCAGGGCTCCCACGGCCATGGCGGCTTTGAGTTGGAGCGTCTCCCAGTCAGGAGCGTCGATGGCGAGGGTGATGGTATCGCTCTGGATGCTGGCCTCGGCCTGGGCACGCAGAGCAGTACACTCTTCAATCATGTCGACCAACTTACGGGCTACGGGAATCTCGCACTCAGGCTCTTCGGAGAGCGACACGCGGATGGTGTCGCCAATACCCTCCGTCAGCAGGGCGCCGATACCTACGGCACTCTTGATGCGCCCGTCTTCGCCCTCGCCAGCCTCTGTGACACCCAGATGCAGGGGATAGTGCATATCCTCCTGGTCCATGGTCTTGACAAGCAGACGTACGGTGGTAACCATGACCACAGTATTCGAGGCTTTGATGCTGATAACGACATCGTTAAACTGTTCGCGCTTAAAAATACGGAGGAACTCCATACAGCTCTCGACAATACCCTCTGGGGTGTCGCCATAGCGCGACATGATGCGGTCGGAGAGAGAGCCATGGTTCACACCGATACGAACGGCAGTATGATGCTCCTTACAGATATTGAGGAAGGGCACAAGCTTCTTCTCGATCTTCTCGAGTTCGGCGGCATACTCCTCGTCGGTATATTCAAGGTGCTTGAACGTGCGGCCCGGGTCCACATAGTTGCCAGGGTTGATGCGCACCTTCTCACAGTAAAGGGCTGCGACATCGGCCGTATGGGCCGTGAAATGGACGTCGGCTACGAGGGGCGTCTGATAACCGTCGGCCTTCAGCTGGGCTGAGATGTTCTTCATGTTCTCTGCCTCACGGACGCCCTGCGTAGTGAAGCGCACAAGCTCACCTCCGGCATCGATGATACGCTTGGCCTGCGCCACGCAACCCTCGGTATCGTTGGTGTCGACGGTGGCCATCGACTGGATGCGGATGGGGTTACTGCCGCCAATGCCGATATTCCCCACACGGGTTTCGGATGATTGTCTTCTCATATTAGTTGGTCTTATACTGATATTTCACTTCGGCCAGTTCTTTGTTGGCCTTTTCGATTTTCACACGGAGATTGCCCTTATAGACGGCAAGGCGCTGGGCCAGATCCTGATCGCTGAGGGCCATCATCTCGACAGCGAGGATGGCTGCGTTCTGGGCACCATTGACGCCAACGGTGGCCACAGGGATGCCCGGAGGCATCTGGATGATGGAGAGCATGGCGTCGAGGCCGTCGAGCATGCCCTTGATGGGAACACCAATAACTGGTAGGGTGGTGGAGGCGGCAATGACACCCGGGAGGGCGGCAGCCATGCCGGCACCGGCAATGATGACCTTGATGCCACGGTCCTTGGCGGTACGGGCGAACTCTTCGACGGCATCGGGAGTGCGATGGGCGGAGAGGGCGTTGACTTCAAAAGGCACCTGCATCTCGTCGAGCAGCTTGCAGGCTTTTTCCATAATGGGCAGGTCACTGGTGCTGCCCATGATAATACTTACTAATGGCTTCATATCTTATAAATAAATTAGTCCGAAGAAAGCACAGACGACACCAACCCAGAAGCCGGCAACGACCTGCAATAATGAGTGCTGGCGCAGGATCATACGACTGGAACCGAGGAGGCCTGCCAACATCATGACCCCACAGAGCCACCACACAGGGTTGAACCCGAACAGCTCACCAAAGACGAACAGGGCACCAGCCACACCGCCGATGGCTGCGGTATGGGTGGAAATCTTCCACCACACGTTGATGAGGGCGCAGACCACCTGTATGGACAAGGCTGCCGATACGATGGTGCCCATGAAATGGGGAATATGCATCATATCCATCAGGAAGACGCAGAAGAAATAGCAGAGGATGGAGATGACATAGGGCACCACGCGGCGCTCCTTATGACCGAGTTCGATCAGATTCCAACCCTGATAACGGCGATAGAGGTGGATGAGCACCGTGGGCAACAGGATAGTGAAAAGGTAGACGAGGGTGAGTACCTGCAACTTATAGCCCCAGGGCATCAGTCCTAAGTAACTGAAAATGAAAAGGGCCATCAGTCCCACCAACGGCAGATAGAAGGGGGTGAACAGCATGCTGATCACACGTGCCGCCAGAATAATCGTCTTTTCCCTGTTAATCATCTTTATACCTTTCATTTTTCACTTTCTCAGTCTAGCAATGGGGATACCTAATTGTTCACGATACTTTGCCACCGTACGACGGGCGATGGGATAGCCCTTGGCGGCGAGGAGCTCTTTCAGCTGGTCGTCGCTCAGGGGGCGCTTCTTGTCTTCTGCCTCGATGATATCGCGGAGTACGGCCTTGATCTGGCGCGTAGACAGTTCTTCACCGTTCTCTGTGACATAGCCGTCGCTGAAGAAATGGCGCAGGGGGAATGTGCCCCAGCGGGTCTGGGCGTACTTGGAATTGCTGACACGCGACACGGTGGAGAGGTCGAGTCCCGTCTTCTCAGCCACGTCCTTCAGGATCATAGGGCGCAGCGAGGCCTCGTCGCCGTCGACGAAGAACTGGTGCTGCAGCTGGATGATAGCGCGCATGGTGACACTGAGGGTGTGGCGGCGCACCTTGATGGCTTCGATGAAGCCCTGGGCAGCGTCTACCTTTTTCTTAATATAGAGCAGGGCCTCCTTGGTCTGACGACTCAGGTTGTCCTTGTTGGCCTCGTATTCCTTCATGGAGTCGACAAACGACTGCGACACGCGCAATTCTGGCACCTCGCCATTGTTGAGGGTGAAGGTCACCGTTCCGTCGTCTTGGGTGTCGACGATAAAGTCGGGCGTGATCTGCTGCAGACTCCTGCCTACAGCCTCGCCCAGGGATGCCCCAGGGCGGGGATTTAGCTTACGCAACTCCTGGAAGAGTATCTCGGCCTGTGCGTCGTTGAGTGAGAGGGCTGTTTGTATCTTGTCCCAGTGCTTCTTCGTGAACTCGTCGAAATGGTCATCGACCACCTTTTCCATCAGGTCTCTGAGCCGTGAGGGGTCGCGACGGGCAATCTGCAGTTGCAGACACTCCTGGAGTGAACGGGCACCGATGCCTGCAGGGTCGAAGCCCTGAAGCCAATGGAGCACACGCTCGATGTCGCCGACGGTGACGTCGATGTTATGGTAGATGGCCAGCTCCTCACTGAGCATCTCAAGGTCTTTACGCAACAGACCGTCGTCATCGAGTGAACCAATGAGGTATTCCATCACGTCGTGCTCTTGCTCGCTCATGTCGAGTTCACCCATCTGTTCCTTTAGCTGGTCGTAAAACGAGGTTGTCTCACCAAAGACCATCTCCTCGCGTTCGTCAGAGACGGCGTTGCCTCCCTGATAGACGGGCAGTTCCTCGTCATCACGGCCTATGCCGCTGAGGGCCTCGTCGAGTGCCGACTGGCGCTCTTCGCGCTCAGTAGCCGACTCGTAGTCCTCGTCGGTATTTGCTGAGAGTTGAGAGTTGAGAGACGAGAGGTCATCGCCTTGTGAGGCGGCCAACTCGTAATCGTCGTCGCCAGGCGACGAGGTCTCGAGGGCTGGATTATCATTCATCTCGGTGTTGATACGATCAACGAGCTGCGTCACTGGCAGTTCCACCAGCGAGGCCTGCAACAGCTGCTGCCGCGAGATCATCAGTCCCTGCTTCAGCTGTTGTGTCTGTTCCTGTATCTGACCGTACTTCTCAGTCATTTTACTTTTCTACTTTTTACTTTTTTACCCTTACTTAAAGTATTCTTTCAATTGTCCTGCATAGGAGGCGAGATCCTCGGTATTGGCATTACCAAAGCGTCGCCAGATCAGCTGACAAGGTGCCAGCAAGGGATTGGTTATAGCATCCTTGTGCTTCAAGTAGGGGTCGCAATATTGGAACACCTCCAGCACGTCAACCACCTCCTGGGGCTTCAGCTTCAGCAATCGGGCCAGCTGCTGTACCTCAGGTGTCTCTGCCACCATCGTGACAGGCGTCAGGCGGAAATACTCGTCGAGAATCAGGATCAGCATCACCGGAGTAAACACGTCGCTGCCCGGCACTGGACGGAAATCGAGCTCGAAGCTCTCGGCTGTCTCCACACCCTCATAGAACTCACCGGCACTGTTGAAGCCCCTCATGCTCCGCAGGAGGGCGGCAGCCCGGGCCAGCTTCTTGGGGCTATGGCCATAGGTCTGCCAGATATGCTCAATACGAGGTGTATCAAGATTGGCAATCTGACACATCTTGTTAAAAAGGATATTCGGCGCGATGTGCAGTTCAAGGCTCAGGTCCACCATCTTCCGACTGTACATAGGCTTTACGCCGACTGGCTTCTGAAGGTAGATTTCCATCAACAGGAGCCAATAATCATCCTGCCATTTAGTTTTTTTTGCCATATTCTTCTCGATTTGTTTGCAAAAATAGTGTTTTTTTTTTATCTTTGCAACCGATTTAACAAAAATCTTATGAGAAAACTAATATTCCTTGCCCTATGGGGACTCCTGGCAGTCACTACGGCAGCACAAAACTCACAAAACGCACAAGACGTACGCGAGACGCTGAAGAAAAATCTACTGAAGGCAGGCAGTAACTATTATGCCTACCCTGAGCCTGTAAAGTCGCACACCCCGGCCCCCGAGGGTAAGGTTCCGTTCTACCTGAGCCACTATGCGCGCCACGGCTCTCGCTATCTGATCAATCCCAAGGAGTACGAGCGTCCCTACCGCACGCTGCAGAAGGCGGCCAGGAGCGGCAAGCTGAGCCAAAAAGGAATCGAGACGCTGGAGAATCTCCACCTGATTGCTGAGGAAGCACGAGGGCGATACGGCGAACTGACACCGTTAGGGGCCATCCAGCATCAGCTGATAGCCCAGCGCATGTATGACCGGTACCCCGGCATCTTCAGCGACAGTGCCATCATCGAAGCCAAGAGCACCGTCGTCATCCGCTGCATCCTCTCCATGCAGAACGAACTGCTGCAGCTGGCAAAGAACAATCCACAGCTGAAATTCAAGTTCGATGCCAGCGAGCACGACATGTACTATATGAATCATCAGGACAGTGGGCTTTATAAGAAGCGGTTCCCTAAGGAAATGGTAACCATGTATGAAGAATTCTGCAAGAAGCGCGCCATCCACGAACAGGCCATGGGACGGCTATTCAACGACTCAGCCTACGCTCACGACAGCGTGGACACCTACAACCTGAACCGCCAGTTGTTCAAGGTGGCATCGAGCGTGCAGGGCACCAACCTGCGCACCAAGGTCAACCTTTACGATCTCTATACCCACGACGAACTGTTCAACAACTGGGAGCAGTGGAACGCCTTCTGGTATCTCTCCTTCGGCTGCAATCCCCATAACGGCAGCCAGCAGCCCTTCACCCAGCGCTACCTGCTGCGCAAGATTATCGAGGAGGCCGACAGCTGCATCGCCGTCGAGAAGCCCGGTGCCACGCTGCGGTTCGGCCACGAGACCATCGTACTGCCGCTTACCTGCCTGCTGGGCATCAACGGATTCGGGCGCGAGTTCCACGACCTCAACCAGCTGGACCTGCAGGGATGGATCAACTTCGAGGTGTTCCCGATGGCCGCCAACATACAGTTCGTATTCTACCGCAAGGATCTAGAGGACAAGGACGTACTGGTAAAGGTGCTGCTCAACGAAAATGAGGCCACACTGCCCATCGCCACCGACTGCGCACCCTATTACCACTGGAACGACTTCCGCGACTACTACTTAAAGAAGCTCGAGTCATATAAAGAGTAACAGAAATCCCCGCCGGATCCGGCGGGGATTTCTATTTCACTGCGATATCAGGCTGCCAGAGGATCACCTCTCCGGCATAGAGCGTCTTCTGCACGTCGATGAGCCGCTGGTTCGACGATCCCCGGAAGAGCAGATCGGGATCGTGCAGGCTCTGGACGAACGGACCGTCGACAAGTACGTCGAGCAGTTCGAGCAGTTCGCGCTGCGCACGGGTGATCAGCGTCTCGAAGGTAAAACCCGTATAGCACCAGATATCCTTGTTCGTGCGCTGGTGTATGGCCCGTGCCAGATCGGCGAAGCCGTCGCACTGGTACATGGGGTCACCACCGGAGAACGTGACATTGGCATAGGGGTCAGCCTCGATGATCTTCATCAGCTCCTCGGTGGTCATCTCCCTGCCGCCTTTGGGATCCCACGACTGGGGGTTATGGCAGCCAGGACACTTGTGACGACAGCCTGCACAATAAATGGAGGTCCGGAAACCCGGACCGTCCACCATTGTATCCTCTATGATATCGAGTACGCGAATCATTCACCAAACAGGTCCTGCTGTCCGTGGTCAATATGCGTCACACGGTCGTTGAGTTCAGCGAGCTTGCCGGAGTTCCAACGGTCGGTGGTGCCCACGAGATAACCCGTGATGCGCTGCAGCTTATCGATATTCTTTGAGCCGCACTTCGGACATGTCTCCAATTTGTCATCGGCATTCTCGTAGCCGCAGTCCATGCAGCGGTTGCGGTTGTGGTTCACCGAGCCATAGCCCATGTCGAGCTGGTCCATCATGTCTACCACGCTCATGATCACCTGCGGATTGTGGGTGGCATCGCCGTCGATCTCCACGTAGAAGATATGACCGCCACGGGTCAGGTTGTGATAGGGTGCCTCGATCTCGGCCTTATGGCGGGCTGAGCACTTGTAGTACACAGGCACGTGGTTGGAGTTGGTATAATAGTCACGGTCGGTGACGCCGGGGATGACGCCGAACTGCTTGCGGTCCTTCTTGGTGAACTTGCCGCTCAGTCCCTCAGCCGGCGTAGCGAGCACAGAGTAGTTATGATGATAGCGCTCTGAGAACTCGTTGACGCGGTCGCGCATATAGGTGACAATCTTCAGTCCCAGCTCCTGCGACTCTGCCGACTCGCCGTGATGCTTACCCGTGAGTGCCACCAGGCACTCAGCCAGGCCGATGAAGCCGATGCCCAGCGTGCCCTGGTTGATGACGCTCTCGACGGTGTCCATGGGCTTCAGCTTGTCGGCTCCTATCCACAGGCTCTTCATCAGCAGCGGGAACTGCTTGGCAAAGGCGGTCTTCTGGAACTGGAAACGGTCGTCGAGCTGCTTGGCCGTCACCTCCAGCATGTGGTCGAGCTTGGCAAAGAACATCCCGATGCGCTTCTGCTGATCCTTCTCATCCATACACTCGATGGCAAGCTTGACGATGTTAATAGTCGAGAAGCTCAGGTTGCCACGTCCGATAGAGGTCTTCGGTCCGAAACGGTTCTCGAACACACGGGTACGACAGCCCATCGTGGCCACCTCGTGCACATAGCGCTTCGGATCGTCGGCACGCCAGTCACTGTCCTGGTTGAACGATGCGTCGAGGTTCAGGAAGTTGGGGAAGAAACGGCGTGCCGTCACCTTACAGGCCAGCTGATAGAGGTCGAAGTTGCGGTCTTCGGGCAGGTAGTTCACCCCGCGCTTCTTCTTCCATATCTGGATGGGGAAGATGGCTGTTTCGCCGCCTCCCACGCCCTCATAGGTGGAGAGCAGTATCTCGCGCATCACGCAACGGCCCTCGGCGCTGGTGTCGGTACCGTAATTGATGCTGGAGAATACCACCTGGTTGCCGCCGCGCGAGTGGATGGTGTTCATATTGTGGATAAAGGCTTCCATCGCCTGGTGCACACGACCCACGGTCTTGTTGATGGCATGCTGCTGGGCACGCTCCTTGCCCTTCAGCCCGTCGAGCGGCTTCTTGACGTAGTCCATCAGCGGCTCGTCGTAGAGGTCCTTGTAGCTCTCGCCGTTCAGGTCTTCGAGTGCTTTCAGTTCTTCAATATAGGTCATGCGTACGTATGGTGCCAGGTAGAAGTCGAAGGCGGGGATGGCCTGTCCGCCGTGCATCTCGTTCTGTGCACACTCCATCGAGATGCAGGCCAGCACCGAGGCCGTCTCGATGCGTTTTGCAGGGCGCGAGGCCCCGTGCCCGGCGATGAAGCCGCAGTTCAGGATATTGTCGAGCGGATGCTGCACACAGGTGAGCGACTTCGTGGGATAATAATCCTTGTCGTGGATATGCAGGTAGTTGTGCTCCACGGCGTCACGGCTCTCCTCAGAGAGCAGATAGTCGTCGACGAAGGGCTTGGTGGTCTCCGAGGCGAACTTCATCATCATGCCGGCCGGAGTGTCGGCATTCATGTTGGCATTCTCACGGGTCACGTCATTGTTCTTGATGTTCACGATGTCGAGGAACACCTCGCGTGTCTTGGCCTTACGGGCCACGGAGCGCTGATGGCGGTAGGCGATGTACTTCTGTGCCACATCCTTACGGCTCGACTTCATCAGCTCCACCTCTACGGCATCCTGAATCTGCTCCACGGTCATCTGGCTCTCGCCACGCTGGGCGATGTGGTCGGTTATCTGGTACAAGAGTCGCTCGTCCTCACCCTTGTCGGTGTGGAGCATGGCCTTACGGATGGCTGCCATGATTTTCTGCTCATTGAAGCCCACTATGCGTCCGTCGCGCTTTACTACGGTTTGAATCATATCTCAAAAGTTTTTAGTCTATGTCTTTTCACATTCTGCCCGCAAAGGTACACAAAAATATCCAGAAATCATCCTTTGTGAATGACTTTCTTTCGTTAATAAATATCAAAAATCAGTGCTCGATTATTGCTTTGTGCTGAAAGCCAGCGCATAAACGCGCATCTGCTTCACCATTGCTACAAGTCCGTTGCTTCGGGTGGGCGAGAGGTGCTCCTTCAGGCCTATCTCCTCGATGAAATAGAGGTCGGCATCGAGTATCTCCTGGGGGGTATGGTCTGAGAGCACACGGATGAGCAGGGCCACGATGCCCTTCACAATCAGTGCGTCGCTCTCGGCAGAGAAATGGATCTTGCCGTCGGCATAATCCGCCTGCAGCCACACCCTGCTCTGGCAGCCGTCAATCAGGTTCTGTTCCGTCTTATATTTCTCGTCAAGGGGTTCCTGCTCGTTGCCCAGGTCAATGAGTAGCTGATACTTATCCATCCAGTCGTCGAAACCGCTGAACTCCTCAATTATCTCGTCTTGAATCTCGTTAATCGTCATACCTTATTATATATTTGGGGGGCAAAGGTACAAATATGTTGGCAGAAAACCAAATAAAAACGACAAAAAACAGCCTTTTCTTTCATCCCGAGTACCATTCCTGTCATCTCGACCATCCCCCTCTTTGTCATTTCGACCAAGCGTAAGCGCATGGAGAGATCTTATGAGATTTCTTGGACAAGCCAAGCGGCAAAGCCGAGCGCTCAACTACGCTTGGAATGACAAGAATGGGGCGCGCTTTATACTTTTCTCCCTTAAATAACGTTTCTAAGGATATGGAGACTTGTGGCTGCGACATGTGGCCGAGTCATCAGATTCTAAGTTTAACTAAAAAGGGAAAAGCAATGGAAACAATTACAATGTGCGATGGGGCTGCTCCAACGGGGGCAGCCTCCATTTGTTTCCGCCTGAAAGACGGCGGACAGATTTTTTATCATTCAACAGGTATCAATGCCAGACCTGAGGATGCAGCGCGCAACCCTGCCTTGCGCAGTGAACTCAACCGCCACTGTCTGGCCATGTGCAAGGCCTACACCCTCATGCAGGTTAAGCGGATGGACATGAACAACCGCATCTTTGAATTGCAGGTGCAACGGGTGATGGCAGAATGTGCTGGGCCGGCAAGACGTCAGGATGGTGAACCCGTCTATGAAAGGCTGAGACGGTATATAGAGGAGGCATACCGTGACGGGGTGATAGGTGCAGGACGATATATGATCACACTTGGTAAAGCCCGAAAGCTACAGCGCTTCCTGATTATCAACGGCTTATCAGGTATCAGTGCCAGGGAGTTTACCACTGAGTTGCTTTTGGAATACCGCAAGTTTGTCTACGACGAATATCTCTATGTATCTCAGTTTCCATACCTCTATCCTTCTGGCGGAGGGAGGCATGCTCCTCAGAGACGCTGTAAGGATGCCACAGTGGTGCACGACCTGAAAGCCCTCCAGGCTTTCTTCCGGGAACTGGAGGATACTGGTGAGATACGCCGCTCGCCCTTTAAGAAGATTTCGTTTGAGAAGCGAAGGAGCATCATGCACGTGATGTATGACGCTCCTGTTTTCATGAAGGCCGAGGAATTGAGGAAGGTGATGAAAACGGATGTGCCTTCTGAACTGCAATGGGTGAAGGATCTCTTTGTGTTGAATTGTGCGCTGGGTTGTCGTATCGGGGATTTGCTGCGGCTCACGATGGATAAGGTGGCTGTGTCAGAGGACGGGATACCGTATGTGCATTATTTCCCATCGAAAACGGCTCAGTCTCAGGGGACGAATCAGGAGATCCAGACACCACTGATTGAACCTGCAATAGAAATAATCCGTCGTACGAAGCTGGTGTTTATTGGACATCAGCCTAAGTATGGGAGGCAGGTGTATAACAAGTCGCTGCGGCGGTTGTTGGCGTATTGTGGGATTGACCGGAAGGTGAGTCTGTATGATTCGGAACTAGGTGACAATGTGTATAAGCCCATCTATGAGGTCGCTTCGTCTAAGTTAGCCCGCAAGACCCATATAGACATGTTGACCAAGGTGCAGATCAATTATTATGCATCAGGTCTGCATCGGACTGGTTCGGATGCAGTGTTCCGATATACGAGTCTGGAGCTGAAGGATAGGTTGGCGTTGCTTCAAGCGGCGTTCGAGTAGTCATCTCGACTAGGTGTTAGCGCATGGAGAGATCTCTCGACTGCGTTCGAGATGACAAGGGGACGCTCGAGATGACAAGGGGACGTTTGAGGGAGGTCATTCCATTGGGAAGAGACCGTAGAGCTTGGCATCGATCATGTCGGTAACCATCTTGAAGTCCTCGGGGGAGTCGCCGAATTTACAGTGGTCGCCATCGACGATGATGAGCGGCCCCTGATAGGTGGCTATCCATTCCTCATAGCGTTTCTCCAGTCCCTGCAGGTAGTCGAGGCGCATGGTCTGCTCGTACTCGCGGCCACGCTTCTGGATTTGTGCTACCAGGGTAGGGATGCTTGAGCGGATATAGATCATGAGGTCGGGCAGTTTGACGAGCGAGATCATCAGGTCGAAGAGGTCGGTATAGTTCTGGAAGTCGCGATCGCTCATCATCCCCTGGTCGTGGAGGTTGGGGGCGAAGATGCGGGCATCCTCGAAGATGGTGCGGTCCTGGATGATGGTGTCCGTGGATTTCGAGATCTCCACCACCTCCTTGAAGCGCTTGTTGAGGAAATAAATCTGTAGATTGAACGACCAACGGGGCATGTTGGCATAGAAGTCTTCCAGATAGGGGTTGTTGTCTACAGGCTCGAAGCGTGGTGTCCAGCCATAACGATGGGCCAGCAATTTGGTGAGTGTGGTCTTGCCACTGCCGATGTTTCCTGCTATTGCGATGTGCATGGTCTTGTTGGGAATTGAATGATTGAGAATTGAGGAATGATTAGGAGAAGAGGCCGAAGAGGGTAGCGTCGATGCGGTCGATGACCTGCGCCAGATCCTTGGGGCGGTTGATGAAGTCGAGCTGGTCTTTCTCAACCGTCATCACACGGCCCTTGTATTTATGATAGATGAAGTCGTCGTAGCGCTCGTTGAGGTTCTGCAGATATTCCAGTTGCATCGACTGCTCATAGTCGCGCCCCCGCTGCTGGATGTTGCCCACGAGGTAGGGCACAGAGGCACGGAGGTAAATCATCAGGTCGGGCAGGCGCACCACCGACATCATCTGCTCGAAGAGTTCCATATAGGTCTGATAGTCGCGGTCGGAGAGGTTGCCCATCGCCCGGTTGTTCTCCATAAACACATAGACGCCCTCGAAGATGGTGCGGTCCTGGATGATGGTATGGTCGGTCTGCGAGATGGCGATGAGGTCGCGGAAGCGCTCCTTGAGGAAGTAGATCTCAAGGTTGAACGACCATCGGTGGATGTCGCGGTAGTAGTCTTCGAGGTAAGGGTTGTGGTCGACGGCCTCGAAGCGTGGTTCCCAGCCATAGTGCTTGGCCAGCAGCTTCGTGAGCGTTGATTTCCCGCTACCGATGTTTCCTGCAATCGCTATATGCATCTTGTTGACTGTTTATTCAGGGCTTTGTTCGAGTTTGAAGAGTTTGTCGCTGGGACGTACTTTCTCGGGGACGGCGATGGATACGCGTGTGCCCTGCTCAGCCACCTCGACGGGGCCGTGGTCGCCGTGGATCTCGTCAGCATTGACATAGATGACACCCGTGGTGGGTCCTGTGATGAGCATCTTGTCGCCCACCTTGAAGGTGTTGGCCTCGACGGTGAACTCAGCGACACCGAGCTTTGAGAAATATTTCACGCCCTTGCCGATGTAGACCTTGCGCTCTGTGGCGTTGGAGCCGTAGTTCTTGTTCCACTCGCCCATGAGCTGGCCCTGATAGTAACCATCCCAGAAACCACGGTTGAAGACGGTGGCGAGCCGGCGGTCCCACTCGTCCTTCCGCTCCTCGGTGAACGTGCCGTCGAGCACAGCCTGGATGGCCTCCTTGTAGCATTTCACGACGGTATAGACATATTCCGGTCCTCGGGCACGTCCCTCAATCTTAAAGACACGTACGCCTGCGTTCATCATCTTATCGATGAAGCGCACAGTCTTCAGGTCTTTGGGCGACATGATGTATTTGTTGTCGATGTCGAGTTGATAGCCTGTCTCATTGTCGGTGGCCGTATAACTGCGACGGCACACCTGGATGCACTCGCCACGGTTGGCACTGCGGTTGGCGGCATGCAGGCTCATGTAGCACTTGCCGCTGATGGCCATGCAGAGGGCACCATGGCAGAACATCTCGATGCGGATCTGCTCGCCCGAAGGGCCGCAGATATGTTCGGCCTCCACCTGGCGGTAGATCTCGGCCACCTGGTCCATGTTCAGCTCACGCGCCAGCACCACGACATCGGCAAACTGAGCATAGAAGCGCAGGGCCTCAATGTTGGAGATGTTCAGTTGGGTAGAGAGGTGAACCTCCTGCCCCACTTGATTACAACAGGTCATCACCGCCACATCGCTGGCGATGACTGCCGAGATGCCCGCCTCCTTGGCAGCATCGATGATCTCGTGCATCAAAGGGATATCCTCACCGTAAATAATTGTATTGACGGTCAAATAGCTCTTGATGTCATGCTCACGACAGATGGCAGCAATCTCTTTTAAGTCGTCGATTGTGAACACTGAGGCGGAGTGAGCCCGCATGTTGAGTTTCTCAATGCCGAAGTATATACTGTCAGCTCCTGCCTGAATAGCGGCAGCAAGGCTCTCACGGGAACCCACGGGAGCCATGATTTCGTACTCGTTAATCATTGGATATTACAATTCTGGGCGCAAAGGTAGTCATATTTTTATGATTGCCAAAATAAAATATGCTTTTTCACATTTTTATTTTGCATTTCACGCAATTTACATTATCTTTGCAATCAGAAACCAAAAACTTACAGTTTATGAGAATCAGAAGGGGACTATTGATCCTTACAGCCCTATTAACCACCGCCACAGTCCATGCACGACTGGCAGAAGAGAAAGACACGACCGTCGTGAGGGTGGGTTACGCGAAAGTGGGCATGAGCACTTTTGCCGGTGCCATCGACCAGGTGACGGAGAGCCGGATGAACAAAGGTCTGATAACCTCATCGCTCGATGCCTTGAGTGGTCAGGCTGCAGGTGTGCAGGTGACGCCAAACGGTAACCAGGAGGCCATGGTCTCTGCGGTGCGTGTACGAGGCACCACATCGCTCACTGGCACCAACGACCCTTTGGTGATTATAGATGGAGTGACGGCCGACTTAGCCATTCTCTCAACTATCTATCCTGCCGACATCGAGAGCTTCACGATCCTGAAGGATGCCTCAGAGACGGCCCAGTATGGTAGCCGTGGGGCTGCAGGCGTTATTGAGGTAGCCACGAAGAAGGGACGCGGCCAGCAGTTTCACATATCTTACGATGGAAGCATTGGGTTCGAGAGTGTCTTCAAGCGGCAAGAGATGATGAACGCCCCGGCCTTCCGACAGGCTGCCAACGCCCTTGGCCTGGCCTATATCGACAAAGGCTATGATACTGACTTTAGCAAGGCCATCGAACGGACAGGATTCGTACAGAACCACCATGTCGCCTTTGGCGGTGGCACGGCTACGGCCAACTATCGTGCTTCGGTGGGAATGATGGAGCACAAGACGGTCATCGAGTCGCACAACAGCCGCAACTACATTGCCAAGCTGGACATCATGCAGCAGGCCTTCGACAACCATCTGACAGTGGAGCTCGGCATGGTGGGGTCGATACAAAGCCGGTCGTACCTCCCCTCACAGCAGAAACTATTCTACTCTGCAGCAGCTTTCAACCCGACATTCCCCAGCACAAGAAAGACTGACGGGAGTTACGACCAGGTGACAGAGGCTTCGTGGATCAACAACCCGCTATCACTACTTGACATGAAACAGGACGAGGACAACGGGCACTTCAACATACACCTCAAGGGAAAGGTGATACTCTCCAAGAACCTGACACTACGCGCCTTTGGATCCTACTCGTACAACGATGTAGACAACGCCCACTACTACCCCACCACCGTATGGGGCCGTGGCGAGGCTTACCGACTACACGAGAAGGAAGAGGAAATGCTGGGCAACATCTCACTAACCTATCTCCTCGATACGAGACACTCTAACCTGAACATCATGGCCTTGGTAGAGTCGCAGGCAACGAAGAAGACAGGATTCTACACAACGACTACCGGATTCGCCACCGACGCCTTCGGCTATCACAAGTTATCAGCCAGTGCTGCGCGCCCGTGGGACGGGACTGACTCGTATTACGACGACTCGCACATGGAGTCGCTACTGCTTAGAGCCCAGTACACACTCTTTGACAAGTACACGCTCACAGTGAATGCCCGTGGCGACGCCTCATCGAAATTCGGTGCCAACCACCGATGGGGATTCTTTCCATCGGCCAGTGGCGCATGGGTTATCAGCAAAGAGCCCTGGATGAGGAAGCTGGCCTTTGTCAGCAATGCCAAACTGCGTATCGGCTACGGTCTCTCAGGCAACCAGGCAGGCATCGACTCGTATAACTCCATGCAGTTGATACAACCCAACGGCATCGTACCCGTCGGTGACTCCCCAACCGTCACACTGGGCATCGTGCGCAATGCCAACCCCGACCTGAAGTGGGAGATCAAAAAGACGGCCAACATCGGTCTTGACCTCTCGTTCTGGGATAACCGTATTGCCATCGCCGTGGACTATTACCGCTCGAAGACCACCGACATGCTCTATGTCTACGATGTTCCAGTACCACCATTTACCTACGATAAGTTGCTGGCCAACCTCGGATCGATGGAGAATTCTGGTTTGGAAATAGGCTTCGGTATCACACCGTTAAGCACAAAGGATATGGAGCTGACAGTGAACATGAACTGGACGTTTGAGCGCAACAAGCTGCTCTCCCTCAACGGCTATTACAACGGACAATACCTGACGACACCCGACTCGAAGACCATCTCCATACTCTCGGGAGCAGGATTCCACGGCCCAAGCGACATTGTCAAGCAGATTGTCGGCGAACAGCTCGGCGTGTTCCACCTGCCTCACTTCAAAGGGTTCATCACCAGCCCTGACGGTTCGAAATGGTATGACGTGACAGAGGAGAGTTATATTTGCGGACAGGCAACCCCCAAGGCACTAATGGGATCGAACATCGCCTTCCGCTATAAACAGTGGGACGTGACACTACAGATGAACGGCGCCTTCGGGCACAAGATATATAACGGTACGGCACTGACATATATGAACATGCTCTCGCTGCCTAACTACAACGTGATGAAAGGCGCCGACAAGATGAACATACAGGACCAGACCATCAGCGACTACTGGTTGGAAAACGGTGACTACGTGAACATCGACTATGTCAACGTCGGGTGGAACATACCCATCCATTCACGCTACATCCAGGGTGTCAGATTGTCCGCCTCAGTAAACAACCTGGCGACCATCACCGGATACAGCGGACTGACACCGATGATCAACTCAAGCATTATCAACGGAACACTGGGTATTGACGACAAGAACATCATGCCCGTATACCGTTCGTACACAATAGGACTGAGTCTCAAATTCTAAGCATACAATGAAAAAGATTCTATATATCACACTATGCCTGCTCACTGCCGGATGCTCACTCGAAGAGAATCCCCGCGACCAGATAGAGGAAGAAGCAGCCTACACCAATGCCGACGCGCTGTTTCGTAATACAGTGGCCACCTTATATAATTATATAGGCGGTTCGGAAGACGGAGAAGGGCTACAGGGCACCTGTCGCGGCATCTACGACCTGCAGACGTTTGCATCCGATGAGGCCATGGTACCGACACGTGGCACCGACTGGTACGACGGAGGCATCTGGCAACAACTCTACTGCCACACCTGGAATGCAGGACATCAGACGTTTAAACTATCATGGCTGTATCTTTATAAAGTCATCACCCTCTGTAATCGTTCCATCGAGCAGCTCGACGAACACAAGCAGCTCCTTGATGACCAGACGCTTACGGCCTACAAGTCGGAGGTACAGGCCTTGCGAGCCATTTATTACTGGTACTTGCTCGACCTCTTTGCCCGGGTACCTATTATTACGTCGTCGGAGAAGATCCCCGGCAAGCTGCAACTGGCAGATCGCAGTCAGGTGTTCACCTTTGTTGTCAAAGAACTACAAGAGAGCAGTGCCCATCTGGCGAAGCACAACAGTGTAGCACGCGGCGACTACTACTGTCGCATCACCTACCCCGTGGCATGTTTCGTCCTGGCCAAACTGATGCTCAATGCAGAGGTCTATGCAGATGATGACTGGACTGACAGCCAGCGGCCTGACGGTAAAGCGATGCGATTTGACATCAACGGCCAGATGATGAATGCCTGGGAGGCTACGCTCTATTACTGCAATGAGCTAAAAGACTTCGGCTTTAGACTCGAAGATCAGTATAGCAACAACTTTATCGTACGCAATGAGAATTCTTGCGAGAACATCTGGACTATCGCTATGGACAAGGATATTTATTACAATGAACAACAATGCTTTTTCCGTTCATGGCACTACCGTCATGCGGCAGCCTATCACTTCTCGGGAGAGAATGGTGCCTGCGCCACCAAGCGGACGCTTGAAATATTCAACTACGGCACCGATGAGGAGGACAAACGCTTCGCCCTGAACTATTGGGCGGGAACGGTATACGACTACAATCAACAAGTCGTAACCGACCGTAAGGGAGAACCCTTCATCTATTATCCTGACGAGGTAGCACTCGACCTGAGCGGCAGCCCTTACGTGGAGACTGCCGGGGCACGAATCAAGAAATACGAGATCGACAAGAATGCCACCAAGGATGGTAAGTTGATGGACAATGACATCGTGCTCTTCCGCTATGCCGACGTACTATTGATGAGTGCTGAAGCAAAGTTACGCAACGGGGCAGACGGCCAGGCCGACTTTGACGCCGTACGCAGCCGTGCGCGCATGCCTAAAAGGGCACTCAGCATGGAGACTCTGCTCGACGAGCGACTACTGGAACTCTGTTGGGAGGGGTGGCGACGTCAAGACATGATTCGTTTCCGTCAGTATAAGAGCCTCTTCACAGGTGATGAGTATGATGATCCTGTCGACGAAAGCGACGGCCACACTACCGTCTTCCCCATCCCCGCCGACATTCTGATTCTTAATCCGAACTTCACACAGAACAAGGGATACTAAGATATGAGGCAACTGTGGTTTGCGATAGTCTTACTGACTATGTGTTGTGGCTGTGCTACAAAACAAGACAAGCATTTCACTCATGAAGTGCTGAACCG
>Ga0247608_10003154_pt1 | contig 19566 bp, 16 predicted proteins | sample 176DNAGHGlowgp2_FD_193490 | JGI IMG/M metagenome (GOLD analysis project Ga0247608, IMG submission 193490) | Sheep rumen microbial communities from Palmerston North, Manawatu-Wanganui, New Zealand - 1766 DNA GHGlow gp2 | ecosystem: Host-associated > Mammals > Digestive system > Stomach > Rumen ...
CCAACCCAAAATGTAGCAATAAGGTATCACAACATTAAACCACAAAATACCAAGTATCCAGGGATAAGTATCGATTTAATTAATTCAAAATTTCACCCAAAAAGAACTTCACCTCTCATATAGACGATTCCTGTTACGATGGTTAAAAAGTAGAAGAATCATCTTAATACTTTAAATAAAGTTCGCATTATTTTTATTTTTTATATAAAAATACAGATTAAATTGTAGGATTTTCACTAATAAAATCAAGTAAACATTTATGCTAATATATCTCCAATTTTTTCATTCAAAAATTTTTGTAATGCAGGTAATTCATTCAGATCAGGATAATGCTTTAATAGCCATTTAGCTCACTGCTGAACTCTCTCCAAAAATTTCAAATCTGACAATATTTCAATTGGAATATCTGATTGTCATGACTGCATAGTTCAAAGAATCTCCCCAGAACCACGATTTTTTAAATCATATTCAGCTAATTTAAATCAATCAGAAACCTCTTCCATGATTTTCAATCTTTTATAACTATCTCCAGACTTTTTTTCAGTTTCCAAAAAACAATAAGATTTTAATTCTGATCTTCAAATTCTTCATCTTAACTGATGCAATTGAGAAAGTCAAAAACGTTCAGCATTCTTTATAACCATTACAGTGGCTTCAGGTATATCTACTCACACTTCAATTACAGTAGTTGAAACAAGAATCTTAGCCTTTCAATCTTTAAATCTTTGCATAACAGCATCCTTTTCTTTTGAAGATAGTCTTCAATGCAATAGTGCAATCTCAGCATTAGGTAATTCTTCAAATAAGCCACAAATTTCTGCATGAGCCGTTACAGCTGATTGAACTTCCTCCATCTTTTCAGAATCCTCAATCAATGGCGTAACTATAAATACACGCTGTCATTGACCTATTTTTTGCAATATCCATGGTTTTAATTTCAACCACTCATTAGCAGAAATAACTTTAGTGTCAATCTTTTGTCTTCATTCAGGCAGTTGATCAATAATACTTACATCAAATTCTCCAAAGAAAGCCAAAGCCATAGAACGAGGAATCGGAGTCGCAGTCATTTGTAAGATGTGAGGGGAATTGAATTTCTTGAATACAGCTCTCTGCTTAACTCAAAATTTATGCTGTTCATCGATACAAACAAACATTAAATTTTTAAAATCTACATCATCCTGTAAAACAGCATGAGTTGTTACCAAAACATCTATCTTTCACTCCTTCAAATCAGATTTTATTTTAGTTTTCTCTCATTTCCTTAATGAACCAGTTAATAATTCCACGCGAAGTCATAGAGGTAATAAGAATTTAGCCAAAGTCTTAAAATGCTGATTAGCTAATACTTCCAAAGGAGCGAGAAGAACAGATTGGCCATGAAATTGTTTCCAAATATATCGCATTGCTATTGTAGCCACAATAGTTTTTCAGCTACCCACATCTCATTGAAGCAGGCGTAACATAGGACTATTTCTATGAAAATCTTCCAAAATCTGAATTATAACTTTTTTCTGAGCTACAGTTAACTGAAATGGTAACAAATCCGTAATTGGTTTTAAAATTTCTCGATGAGGATTCTCATTTACAGGTAAATCATCAATAGTTCACTGATAATTTAATTTATTCTGCAAAGAAAAAACTTGAATCCTGAGCAATCTATCAAAAAATAATCTATACAAAGCTTTATTTTTCAATTCTTCACTATCTGGATAATGCAGATTTTTTATTGTTTTTTTTACATCCAAAAGTTGAAACTCTTTTGCGAATTCATCAGGTAAATATTCACTAAAAATCTGATCTATTTTTCAGAGATTATTCCAAACTTTTTGAGCAAACCATCACGGTTTAATTCACAACATTTCAGAATATATTGGAAAAATTCTTCATGAATTATACGAACTATCTCCATCTTCGCTTTCCTCTTCAGGTGCAACAGTAGGTATTACATCTGGATGTGAAAAGGTGAGTTTTCCATATTTCATCTGAGGTTTTCAAACTATGATATATCGACAATTTTCGGCCAATTTAGAAGCCAAAAAACCTGAATTAAAAATGCTTATATGACCTGTATTTCAATGAACATCCTGAAAAGTAATATCATATATAGTTTTTCAATGAACAAAAACTCTACTTTTTTTGGTGATAACTCATTTCGTAGCAGCTATTCATTTCGCATCAAAAATTAATGAATCAAGTGGCGCAATTTTCGACCTATCTTCATAGGCTCTAGGAAAATAATTGAAAAAATCCTTCATGGTAGTAATTCCATTCTGAGCAAGTATTTGAACATATCTAGGTGTAGTTTTTAGTTCATCTTTAAGAGACATTAAGTTTTCATCATACAAACAAAATCTAAATTCAGAATATTTTTTTCTTTACCTGTTTCAAGTGAGAGAATACACAATAACAATCTGTAATTTAATGCTATTGCTTTTTACTTAAAAAAATATATAATATAAAGACATAAACAAAAAAATAGATATGCTAAATTTTAATTTTTAGTGCAGTAAATGTTAGGAACGATTGCAATATCTATGGCAGTGCCTTATTTAACTATTCCAAATATGTTATTGAAAAATAACCAGGAATTAGAATTTCAATGACAAGTTCAGCAACAAGAAGAACATCAGGAACTTATCGTACATAACTGATATGCTTCAGATTCCATTATTCAAGATTATATTAATTATGCATATGATCTATGAGGAATAGATTTTGTTAAACTTATTGAGTGTGAAAATGGTAGACGAGATCCTAAAAGGGTTTCAGAAACACACGATCATGGATTATGTCAGCTACATTATAGTTATAACAAAGAGTTTATAAATTCTCCGGATTTTAAAGATCCATACAAGCAATTGGATTATTGTTACGAAAAATATAAGACAAATCCGAAACTTCGATATTGACCAGACAGAAAAATAAAGGGTAAAAAATGTTCTGATTACGTCAGTAATAGATTTAATATTTCTGTATCATAAAAACCAGTATTATTTTTGTATGAAATGAGGAAATGATTTACATCTTTTTTCAGAAATCTTATAACTATCACGTGCAATATTAGTAATACAATCAGATGGGGATAGATGTAAATCTATCTCTTTTTTTAAAACTCTTTTTAGTGGCTGTAGCCAATAATATTTACACAAAACTGCCATTTTAGTAATCAAATTTTTTCATTTATATGCAGATATAAAGTTTTTCTTAGTTAGTGGAGTTTTGCAATCTTCTATGAAATATAATTCTGAAGGAAATGGATAGAAATATCCAAAATCATGATACATCATCCAAAATTTACAGTCAGATTTATTTTCTTTTCTCCAATTTCAGGCAGCATTTACTACATTAGGACCAAGCCAACGAAGCAAAGAATTAAACCAAACTATATCAGGCTTTTCTTTTTCTAGAACTTTATTCAAATCTCCAATACTCCAAAAATTAAAAGGAGAAAGTAGAAGTCAGAACTTCTTTTTTCGTTGTCATTTGCTTCATGATGGGAGAGTGCTTCACCGCAGAATCACTTCATGTCAGCGAGATTCCAGTAGATTTTTCACATCATGAATATATGTCTCAATTCACCCTGCTTTATTGATAAAATCACTGATGATTAGGATTTTTTGTTTTTCATTATCTTTAACATTTGCAATTTTTAGGAATCTCTGATACCGAGCATCCTCTCTATATTCAGGCAATAATTTTTTAATTTTTCATTCTAATTCTTCTTTATCTTTAATCCTTTCTGGATTTGTCTTTTTTGCGAGTTTTTCAACCATTGATACAATTCTTTCAGCCGTAGTGTTTCACTTAGCTAGAAATAAATTACATTCCTGGAATATAAAGGGTTCAAGTCATCATTTTTTATATCAAATTACGGGGACTCATCGAGATAAAGCATTTAAAGCAGATAATCCAAAAGTTTCTAAAAATTCTGATGGCATCAAGCAATAATCTATATTTGCCAGATATTTTTTAATTTCATCTAATGGTTTCCAACCGAAAAAATGAACATTTTTATCATGAACTTCAAAAAGTCGAGATTCTAGACTTCATTTTCAGAATATAAATATTTCAAAATCAACTTTTCTCTTATTTAATTCTTTTACTGCCAAAACTAACTGATCAAATCATTTTTCTTTTTCTAATCTTCAATAGAATAGTAGTCAAAGCATTATCTAAAGGTTAGAATTAAATACATTTTACTTGTAGAAATATGAGTTAAAAAAGCAAGTCGAGAAAAAAGTCCCCCAAAATTTGACTTCTTTTTTTTGTGTAAGATTAAGTATTTCAATTTTATACTATAACAAAAAATACTATGACAACAGAAATGCTATGACAAAAGGAAGATTTGCAAGAAGCTGATTGGGTAAAGGAACAAACCAAATCAGCATTATTAAGTCTTCAAAAAGAAGCGCTTTATACTCAGGAGTGAGATGAAGTAAAATTTGATGTGAATACATCGCTAAATTATCTCCAAACTCTGAAAGATGCAAAAACATGGCAAGAGATGACATCAAAAAATAGTTGAGCGACAATTATGGCAATACAAATTTTGCTAAAAAATAAATGATATGATGCCTGAAAGATAGATGGAATATTGAAATCAAAATCAAAAACAACATCACGTACAATGGAAGCGGTGAAACAATTTCAGGGGAAAGTATGATTGAAAACAGATTGAATACCATGACCCCCAAACATTAAATAAATTACTTGAGAAGTTTGGAGCAGGATGAAACAATGGTCCACAAGAGCCGATCAACCCACAACAACCAACAAATCCAGAAACTCCAGTCAAGTCTTTAGAACTGATGACTGTATCAGATCTAAAGACGCTCGATATAACAAAACTCTGAAAATTTGGCAAAAATGGATTTGAATTTATAAAGATAAAAGAACAGTCAGATAAAAAATGAAAGTATGTAGAGGTGGTAGTAAATGGTAAAAAGAAAAGGATATATGAACTAGGAAGCAATCAAGACGGAGTATATTATAATATAGAATTTTCAGAAGCAGCCTGAGATCCATTTCGAACTGTAACATTTGGAGAGTATAAACATGGGAAAAAGGAATGACGACACACTGAAATTAGTACTCGATGAAAATCTCTATCTAAATATGTAGGCACATTTAAAAATGATAAAATGTTAACTTGAGTAATTTTGGATGATAATGGGAGAGAACATGCAGTGATAAATTGAAAGCTTAAGGATTAAAAATATCTTATTTGGGAAAGATGAACTAAAAGCAAGCATAAAAAGATCCTCGAAAATTTGCATTTTTTAGGAGAGAGTGTATAATAAATATGATTATATGTTTAACAAAATTGCAATGGTAGCAGAAAAATTATCAGAAAAATCAAATCGACTTTGATTGCGAGTAAGAGAGAACTTAAAAAATCTCAAAAAAGAAGTTTTACATCAAAAGAAAAAAAAAGAGAATTTAAGTGAGAAAAAAGCAGATACACTAATAAAAAAACATAAAACCACAATTGAAAAAGCTGCTAGACATTTTCATGTTGACAAGTACATTATTGCTGCAGTAATATATAAAGAGCAAGTTTCATGCAACTACCTAGACAATTTTGATACTACCGCCGGTCTCTTAGGTCTTGATACATCAGTATGAATTGGCCAAGTGAAGGTTCGCACAGCAGAAAAAGTTGAAAAAAGAAAATATATTAAAGAAATTAGTAGAGAAGAAATAAATAGAGCTGGTTCAGAACAAAAGGCGAGAGTAGCAAGACTTGCAAATGACAAATGGAATATTGAGTATGTATCAGCATATCTAAGCAATTTACAAGATATACGAAAGAAGGATTTCCCATCAATCTATAGCCGCCCAGATATATTAGCCACTCTATATAATATTGGGAAAGAAGAGGCACATTCAAATCCAAAATCAAATAATTATGGAAGGGACGTAGAAAATATATATTGACATATGAAGCAATTGATGTGATAATGTAATAATAACCATCCTTGCATTTATTTGTTGAATAACTATTATCTAAATCAGATTTTAGTTATTCTTTTTTTTTGAAATGAAAATAGGAATAGTTTGATTACCTAATGTTTGAAAATCCACACTCTTCAATGCATTGACTAAATCATATGCTGCTCCTGCAGAGAATTTTCCATTCTGCACTATAGATCCAAATGTATGAATCGTAGATGTAAAAGATCCTAGAATTGATGTGCTAGCAGAGATGTCTCATAGTCAGAAAAAAGTTTATGCAGCTACTGAATTTGTGGATATTGCATGACTAGTAAAATGAGCTTCAAAAGGGGAGTGACTTGGAAATAAATTCTTGGCAAATATCCGTGAAACTGATGCAATCGTTCAAGTTCTCCGTTATTTCAAAGATCCTGATGTAGTTCATGTAGAGTGAAGTATCGATCCAATGAGAGATGTAGAAATTATTAATACTGAATTAATATTTGCGGATTTAGAGCATATTGAAAGGATCTTACCAACATTACAGAAAAAAGTAAAGGCTTCAAATTGTACTAAGGATGAGAAAAAACAGTGTGAAATTTTGGAAGTAATTTACAAAGCTCTTATGGATTGAAAATTAGCTCACACTGTTCGTGATCAGTTTTCTGCTGAAGATTTAAAAGTTTTGAAATCATACAATTTCCTTACACTTAAACCATTCATCTATGCTCTGAATGTTTCACAGGATGATTTGGTAAATGCGGAAGCAATAAAGTCTGAATATAGTGAAAAATTACATGCTCCAGTGGCTGTAGTTTGTGTAAAAATAGAAGAAGAAATGATGGATATGAGCACAGAAGAGAAGCAAGAATTTATGGCAGAAATGCTCGAAGTTCAGGCATCAAAAATCCCAACTCTTGATGATTTGATTTCTCTTGCATTCAATACACTTTGACTGATGTATTATTTCACCACATGAGAAAAAGAAACAAAAGCCTGGACCATTCCGCAGTGATCTACAGCTCCTCAGGCAGCATGAGCTATTCATTCAGATTTTGAGAGATGATTTATTAAAGCTGAAGTTGTTTGATATAATGATTTAGTTGAATGTGGTTCACGAGCAAAAGCCAGAGAAAAATGATTACTACGCCTAGAATGAAAAAGTTATATCGTTCAGGATTGAGATGTGATGATATTTAAGTTTAATGTGTAATCATCGAAATAAATAAAAATTCTGCCTAAAATAACAGTATAGATTTTTAAAATAATAATTAAATATCAAAAACCAAAAAAAGGAAGGAGAAAAACAGTAAATTTATTTTCAAAATTAGCATTTTTTTTAAAAAAATATATAATAATAACTGTATTTAATTGGGAAGAATAAACAAAAAATGCGTAATAAGATTAAAGCAATATGAATTGAGTCAATTATTATAGTAATCTGACTTTTTTTTTCTTTCTCTTCATTTGTTCATGCAACGTGAGAAGTTAGTTTGTCCAGTTTAAAAGATTCTGTTATGCTAACTAGTGATGATAATTCATTAATAAATGCAGCCATAAACAGAGTAGAAAAACTCCAAGCAGATATTGAAACTATTACAGATGAATTGTTTCAATTGGATGAAGAACAAAAAGCAAAGAATCCAGAAATGACCACAAATTATAGGCAAGCAAGAAGTGAAATTGTTAGAGTCATAACAACAATAAATTCAGCAAACAATAAACTTTCCTCATCATTGAATAAATTAATTCAATATCAGAAAAAAACTAAAGAAGTTCTCAAGCAATTAAAGGAAGCTCAATTTTCTGAAAGAAAATCAAAAGAATATTTGGATGAATACATGACATTATTATACAAAACACAACTTAAGATTTATGACCAAGATGGAGATAAAATCGATGATATTAGACTATTCGTAAATTCTGATAATTTTAACGAAACTTTCATTGGAAACGATTTATTATCATCCATGACAGTCCAATTATGAGAATTAATAGAAAAATCCAATAAAGAAAAGGAGAAAAAGACCAATTTACTAACAAGACTTTGAAAATTAAAGATTGCAGCACAAGAAAATATACAAATATATCGTAATGAGATTGAAACATTAGAACAAAAGAAACAATATTTAATCAGTTTTATAAATTTATATAGAGAAAAAGCTGATTCCAAGCTTGAATCAATTTTAACAAACAAGGAAGATGTTAATAAAATGGCGTTAGCATTTATTGATGATATAGTTAAGAAAAATTATAGGACAAACGATAACATTCCAGAAAATATCAATGCAATGTTAGCAGCACCAGATAGTAGTGACGATGACGCATCACCAATTGCTTGGCCAATTTATCCAATAGAAAAAATTACCCATTATTTTAATGATGCAGATTTTGAAAAAGAAAATTGATTTAAACATCAAGCTATTCAGATTGAAGCCACTCAATGAACTCCAGTATATGCAGCTAGAGATGGTGTAGTATATTATGTTTCAAATTGATTTGACTGAATTTCCTGGATTATGATTATGCATAAGGATTGATATGTTACATTATACGAATATCTGAATCAGATTATAGCCAAAGACTGAGACATAGTTCAGCGTGGTCAATTGATTTGATATAGCGGATGAGAACCAGGAACTATGTGAGCATGATTTGCATCAGAATGAGAAAATCTAACATTCTGAGTTTATAAAGATTGAGTTGCAATTGATCCATTAACAATATTAGACTTAAGTGTTGTAACAGATTGGGAAAATACTCTACCAGAAGATTACAGACTAAAATATTTGAATGATCAACTTGTTAGACCTATTGATGTTTCAGATTTAAAAATTATGGAATGAAAAACTGTAGACGAAAGAGCTCAGAGATTATTAAACTGATATTGAGTTTGAATATATAGAGATTTAGATTTTTGGAATTCAGTAGTAGAATGAACAAATATAGACAGAGATGTAGTAATTTGTATTTGAGTAGCTGAATCAACTCTTTGAAAACATCTGACAACAAGCAATAATATTTGAAATGTATGAAACAATGATAGGTGAGACAGAGTGGCATATAATACGCCATATGCATGAGCAAGGTTAATCGCAACAACATTAAATAATCAATATCTATGATGATACCATACTATCAATCAACTATCAAGATATTGAAATGAAGACTGAAAAATATATGCTTCAAGTCCAATTAATCGACAAAGAAATGTAATGAAATGTCTATCAAAGATTAAATGATACACAGTTCCAGAAGACTTTCCGTTCAGAACATGACCTAATCCAAATTTATAATAAAGTAAAAATGGTTTTCATAAAAGAGAGTCAATTTTTATAAAAAGTCTCCAAAAAATTGACAAATAAAAAATTTTGTATATGATTAAATATGCCAAATTTTTATTTATTAATTTTATAAAATATGGTAGATATTAATAATGCAGAGGATAGAAAAGTATGAGAGCCTTATACAGGTAATGAAATTGAAGCTGATAATGCTATGTTCAGGCAAGAAACAATTGATTTGGCTAACAAACACAAAAATACTAACAAAGGAGATGTTCAAAATAAGGATAATAATGTATATGTTTCTCCAAATTGAATTAAGTATATACTATATAATCAAAGTTCTTGGAGACATGAAAAACTATCAAGAAATAATGAAAATGATAAGACAGATATACACACATTAGTGTGATACTTATCTATTTTAGATAACTTATTAGAAGAAATCGAAGACACCGAAGAGATAATTTCAAAAAAAATGCCGATCAGTAGCTTGAAAAAATTTATGCATGATGCTAAAATTAAATTAAATCAATATAAAAAACTTCTCAAAAGTAAAAAACAGACCCTACTTAAACAAAATAGAACTAAAATTGATGATAACGATATAGCACATTTGATAGATTTACAAAAAAAAGTGAGTCAAGTGAAATGAGTTGTTAAGAAAAATAACTTATATTAATTATTATCAACTTGTTTAATATCGACTCCTATATTATTCAACTTTTCAATTATATTATCGTATCATCTTTCTATAATTGCCTCATTTGTGATATGAGTTGTTCATTCAGCAATAATTCATGCCAAAACCATAGCACTTCATCACCTGAGATCAGTGCTAGACACATAAGATCATTTTAACCTAGTTCTTCATAGAATCAATGCTTCATGTGGATTGAGAATCTCAATTTTAGCTCCAAAGTTTTCAAGTTCGGCCAAATATCCAAATCTTCATTCATATAAAGTTTCAAATATCTTAGTAATTCCATTACATTGCGTAAATAACGTTCAAAATATAGATTGCAAATCACTAGGAAATCATGGAAAAATTCTGATTTCTAATCTCTTTAAAGCTTTATAATTCTCTTTATTATAAGAATCTACTTTAATAGTATGCTTATCCAAAATACGGAAATTAATTCAAATCTGCTCTGCCACATTATACATCGCAGAAAGATCATCAACATCCATATTTGAGATTGTTAATTCCGACTGATCAGCACATGCTCAAATAACAAAATATGTTCACGCCTCGATATAATCACTTACAATACTAAATGTAGGTTCCTTTACCTGCATTTTTTTAACAGGTTTTATGGTTACTGTATGATCAATTCACATAGTAATATCAGCTCATGCATTATTTAAAAATGCTATTAAATTTTTTACATGAGGTTCAGTAGCAACCTGATATACAGTGATTTCATAATCTACATCCTTACAGAATGCGAGATAAGTTATCAAAGCTTCAGCTGCCGTTACAGAAAATTGCTGCAGCATTATATTTCTCTTTGGTTTTCAAGTTACCTCATAAATCTTAAAATTTTCATCATAATTGATAGAAATTCACGCCTTCATCAAAGCATTATCAAAAGTATCCAACGGTCTTTTACCAATATTACACCCTCCACTTCATACGAATTTTACCTTTCAGTATTTAATCAATCATAAAGGAATAAGTAAAATTGATGCACGAAACTTCTTTGCTAAATCATTTGTTAAATCAAAATAATCCTTAGAAGTTTTTAAGGCCGTTATTGCCAAAGCCTCCATGTTTCTAATATCTGAAATATTTGGTTTATTCAATAATTCCACAGGGAAGTCTAATAAATAATTTGCAGCAACGATTGGTAAGGCTGCATTTTTTGATCATGAAATTTTTACTTCTCATTTCAAGTTAGGAGAGTAGGAGAGTTGGAACATAATAAAATCTTACATATAATTAAAATTATATACATCTATTTTATCATTTTAATTATCAATTTCAAGAATTCAGAAAAAAATCGAAAAATTTTTGACAAATTGTGGAGGGATAAATATAATTAAATATACAAGTTTTATTTTTTAAAAATTAAATCATGAAAAATATAAATGGAATTGGCGAGAAATACAAAAACTTTTTAGAAAATCTATCCGACGAACAACTAGATGATATAAAAACTCAAGCAATTTTAGATGAAGATTATGATAAAGCAAAAGAAATAAAGCAGGAACAAGAAAGAAGAAAGATGAAAAACAAAGAATGAACAGAAAGTAACGACGAAAAACTAAGACAAGAAGAAAAGATGAAAGAAATAGAAGATGAAAAAAAGACCAATGAAATACAAAAGGAAGAAAAATTAAAATCGGCAATTGATTCTTTGAAATCGACAGAGGATGAAGAAAAATTATGAGAAACTATTGAGATTTCAAATGAGGAAATTGATGCTATTATAGATTTAACAGAAAAAATACGCCAGATTAATCCTACTTATGGTGATTATATTGATTATGGTAATGAATTTTCCGAGTTAAAAAAATTTGATATAAACCAAAAAAAAGAGTATTTTAAAAGGAATAAAATACAATCAAGGATAGATTTTTATACACATATTTTGGATTGTTTTTTAGAAGAGTTTGAACATATGAAAGAATATAATCTTAATAATCATACACACATTGATGGGTATCAACTAGACGATACATTAAATAGCTTAAAATTGTTCTGTGAGAAATTCATAGATACAGATAAGGAATTAGCCACAAATGAGAAAATAAACGAACATTACTTTGAGATTGAAGATGTATTAAATAGATATAAAAAACGATTAGAAGAGTATATTAATATGTAATAGTTTGCATTCACCATCATCTTTTAACACAAATAGCTTCTATCTCTCTCTTCAATTTTTTCTGCAACAGATAGTAATAATCATTCTTGCCATTTAGCACCCATAAGCTGTATTCAAACAGGTAGAAGTTCTCCGCGATCTTCTACTTTTCACATTGGAATAGATATTGCTGGTAATCATGCTAAATTTGCTGGGACTGTGTACAAATCTTCCAAATACATTAATAATGAATTATTCGTTTTTTCTCAAAATTTACTTGCAGGAGTCGGAGTAGTTGGAGTAAGTACAGCATGGTAATTTTTGAAGAATTTAGAGAATTCTGATTGTAAAACTTTTCTAGCCTTATATCCACGCAAGTAATATTTTTCATAATTCTCTTTAGTCACTACATAATTTCCAAGCAAGATTCTCTTTTTAACTTCATTTCAAAATCATTCCATTCTAATCTTTGTATAATACTCATGAAGATCTTTGATTCATTTCATATCATGTTGTAATCCATAACGAATTCCATCAAAACGTCCAAGATTACTTGTTACTTCAGCAGAAATTAGCATATAATACATTGCTCATACATGCTTCAATAATGGAAAATCAACATAATCTACCGTATATCAAAGTGATTTTAATTCGTCAATTTTGGCTAAGAATAACTCTTTTACTTTTGGGTCTAATGCTTCAGTAAAAGCTTCATTAGGCACTGCAATCTTTATATCACTTTCTTTCAAATTTAAGTTATCAAAATCTTTTTTATCAGCTTTTTTATTTGATTGACTATCATTTTCATCATATCAACAAATCGCATCAAGCATAATTCTAGCATCAGCCACAGTTTTACTTAGGATTCAAACCTGATCAAAGGATGATGCCATAGATTGAACTCCATACCTAGAAACTCTTCCATATGTCGGTTTTAGTCATACAATACCACATAGAGCAGCAGGCTGACGAATAGACCCTCATGTATCTGTTCATAAAGCCGCCAGACACAAATCATCAGCAACAGCGACAGCACTTCCACCACTAGATCCTCAAGGAATACGATCTGTTCAATATGGATTCCTTGTATTTCAGAATGCTGAATATTCTGTTGATGATCACATAGCAAATTCATCCATATTTGCTTTTCATATCATGAGTCATCATTTTTTTTCTAAATTCTCAAAACATGTAGCAGAATATGGAGCCACATAATTTTCAAGCATTTTAGAACCACATGATGAAATATATCACTTAGTCATGATATTATCTTTGATTCATATCGGTGCTCAGTGTAAGGGTAAATCCTTGAAATTATTTATATTTTTTTCTACATAATCTGGATGTAATCTGGCAAAAGCATGTAAGTTATCTGAATCTTTCGTAGCCTTATCAAGATAAGAATTTATTACTTCAGTAGGATTTAATTTTCATTCTTCAACTTGTTGAATATAAGATTTTAAAGTAAGTGATCCCATACAAAACGTTAAAATATAAATCTGACTTCTTGATACTGATTTCAATTTGAAAATAAAGAGAAAAAAACAAGCCCCACGAAACGTGAGACTTGTTATCATACGAACCCTTATAAGGTAACCCCGATTTATCCTTCCAAATCTTTTTTTATTCTTTTCCAGTTCCTAGATTCTCTTCTATGAGCCTTAGCCTTCTCAAAATTTTTCTTGTTTTCTCTGCGCTCACCGGTTTTACTCTTTTTATTAGATCTTTTCATCGTATAAATAGCTAGACGAATAATACTTCGTTTTCCATGCCTTATCATGGGGTCTTTAAACTAGCTTAAAATATATTATACAAATAAAAAAAGAAAAATCAATATAAAACCACTTGCAACAAAAAACAACAACATTAATATTGACTTTAATTAAGAAATATGTATATAACCATAAAATATTTTTGAAAATTTTTAGGGATTATCATTTATCCATTAATATTCAAAAATGATTAAAACTTTTGATTCAAAGTTAGCTGAATTAGAAATGGAAAAATCTGAACTAGATTTAGATTTTTTACAAAATCAAAAAAAAGAATATAATGGAAAATTATGCAAAATTTTAGAAAAATCAGATAATGAATGAGATGAAAACAACGCAGCTCACGATTTATATAAAGCGAAAGAATATTTCAGAAAGATTAAGGAAATAGATCAAAAAATTGAAAACAATTCAGACTTTTTAGAAAATATTGATAATAAAATATCTTTTTATCAAAAAAGAAAGGAAAGAATAAAAAATATTCCTCTATATAGAGACACTGAAGAATGAATCGCTGAAACTTTATGAGATGACCCACTTTATCAATATGCAAAAAAAATTGATAATAAAGAATTGATAAATCTTATCGAGACCAGAAAAATGACAGAATCTGATTATGAGAAATATATGGTAAAAATGTATCAAGATACATTTAAATCAGTGTTTAATAAAGAAGAAAAGCAGATTACTAGAAAAACAATAACATTACCAGAATGAATGTCAGAACAAATAAAAGAAGAACTTACATGAAACAAAGAGCTTACTTCACAAGAAATAGAATCTTTTCTAAAAAAAGAACTAAAAAAGAATTCATGAGAAATTAAGCTTTCACATATCAAAAACACATTTAAATGAAAAGAAAATCAAGCTTATCAATATATAAGGAGATTAATAATCAATTATCCAGAATTTTCAATAATTGACGCCATTGAGAATAAAGCAACAACATCTTCTACACAATCCAAACGTGATAAACTAATTTCCTCTATATCATCAGAACCTCAAGAAATTAGAGATGAAAGAATAAAAAAAGATAAATTGTTAAAAAATTTATTCATATTATGAAACATAGAAGATTTAAAACTAAGGATTGACGGGTATTTGGAATTATTTGAACAAATTTGATGTAAATTTTCTGACAAAGATGATTTTGCTGTAAATTTATACGACGCTATCACAACATATACACACGTACAAATTGAAAAAGAAATCCAAAAAATTCTGACAAGTATTATAAAAGAAAATCTATATCCTATTAAAACTGAAAAATATGGGTATTTAGCATATAAATTTAGTCGTTCATGCGATAATTGGAGAATAGTTCTTTATCCAAATTGAGAAATGTTTAAAATATGCTCTCATAACGATTATGAAAGAATAATAAGTACACAACCTCCAATTGATAAGAGATAAAATCTAATTGCACATATTTATCATTTTTCAACTAGAATTTTCATTCAGCAATAGTAAATAAGCTCTCATTCTCTATTCATCCAGAACAATCCATTTTAAAATCTGGATATTTTCAAGTATCCATTAAAATACTAGCAATTTCACTCTCAATATCGACGATAGAGTTTTCAATTATATTATCAGAATCTGGAAATGTAGACCAATAATAGGTTTTTCAATCTCTAACCATTGTATAAACCTGATTTTTCCTATAATTATCCGAATAGTCATCCTTTTCACTATAAAATCTATTTTTATCAGCCATAAAAAGTGCATGAATTTGCCTTCACTGATTAGTGTAAAGTAAATTACAAGATACAGCTCAATCTTTTTCTAAAATGTTCATCGCATCATTTAAATATTCAGAATCTCATTCCACTACAAGAGCACTATTTTCACATTTTCAAAAAGTATAAGTCTCAACTAATGGAGAAGTACACGCATAACAGTCATTTTGGTAAGTTTTTCCATCGTTAGCACAAACAGGGTCATACGAACTGTTATCACAAGCTAATTCAGGATGTTTTTTTTCAAAATCCGGATCTTTATATAAAGGTCAACATCAATGAACATCTTCTTCAGCACCAGCATCATACATCTCACATTTATAATTTTCACATTTAGCTTTATTCATAATTATACATCCATATACACAACGCTCATCTAAATGATTTACAAAATTTGAAACTATATTTGAAGCAATATCGATATATTTTGTATTTAATGGAATGTAACATCATAACGGACATTCTCACATGATATATCAACAATCTGAATCTGATTCACAATAACTATAAGTCTTGAGCAAATCTTTTACAGATGCTGCATCTGGGTAATTTAAAAATCTTAATTTATCAATACTTACAACTTCATAATAATGATTTCCTGCAGCTCAATCTAAAGCTTTAACTACTCACTTTAACCTCACCGTATTTCACGGTAGATAATCAGATTCTTCTCTTAAATATTTTTCCCAAATTCACCTACTCAAGAATACATGATCAGTATGGTCCTCAAAACCATTTCTTAACACTAAAGTTCCTTTCTCGACAGTGGGTTCAAAACTAATTTCAGGTCAAACTCAAACAATGATTAATTCTCATTCATAAACACTCTTATTTTCTCATAAATTTTTGCCACATCAACAAAAGACAAGACAACATAGAAACAATCAAAACAAAGCCAATCTCTTCATGTGTTTTACAGAAAGAAATTAAATATATTAATATTTTACAGCTATAGCATAATTATTATATATAATTTTAGATGCTCAAATTCACCATTCCTTTAAAATGTATTTATAAGGAACCTTGATAGTTCATTTCATAGTTTCATTTTCAGTTTTCCTCTTTGTATTTGAATCATACACATAGAACATTTTTTTTCTTTCATCATATCACCATAAGGTAATATAATGTCGATGAGTTAATGCTCTTCCCCGGGAGAATCGTTTTTTCTTAGTTTGTCAGTTAGCAACCAAAAGAATTATCGGTCATTTTCTTAAATTATATTTAAGTAAATATAATTTTTCTTCATCACTCAATGTCCTAGCTTTTATTATAGAATACTTTAGTTTATACTTTTTGAGTACCTTTGTAATTCACCAAGGAGTCATTAAATAAGTAGTTCTAGATCGCCAATCGGCAGCATAATCTTCAATGGGTTTTTCATTTTTACTCTTTCATTCAATCACAGCTTTTAATGAATAATGTGCACATCATCAAATTTTTCTATCTCTTAAAAGGAATCATTCTGGAGGTGTATCTGAAATAACAAAAAAGTCATCCAAAGAAACTTTATTTGGAGTATTAGAAAGTAAGTTATATAAATTCCTTTCAGTAACCATACTCTAAAATCTAATTTAAATGATGGAAATTTTTAAATCTCATATCGTATTGTCCTCCACTTGTTTTACCTTAATAACTAACATCCTTTCTGGTAATTTCTTTACTTCATCTTTTTTCAAAAATCATATTTCATCATCGTTTATTGTTTTTAAAGGAATTTTAATTTCCTCTCATTCACTAGGAAAGTCTTCCAATAATGAGGTAATCAAATAACTAAGAGTCTCTCCATCAAATTCTTCCTCATCCAATCAAAGCTCCTCAAAAGTCAGCTTACTTTCCTCTAAAAATTCATCTATTCTAACAAAAGGAGAAACGTTCCACGAGTTTTTTCAAACTTTTCTGATAGGATTTATTTCAATATCATTTTCATCCTGAATATTCCCAAAAATCTCTTCAATAATATCCTCAAGAGATATAATTCAATCAACTCACCCATATTCATCCATCACAAGAGCAATATGTTTATGAGATGTTTTGAACTTCTCCATAGCAACATCAATTGGAGTTGGCGAAGGAATTTTGTGGATAGGGTACAAAACCAAATCTTTTAATTTAGTATCTCAACCATATTTTTTCTGCAGATTTAACAACTCTTTTAAAGTAACAACTCTATCAGCATCATCTATACGTTCATGATAAACTGGAATACGCGTATAGTGGAAAGTTAAAAACTTTTCTATTGCCTGATCTACTGTTAAATTATCATGAACGGCACAAATCCTAACCCTTGGAGTCATTGCCTCTCATACAGTAATATCGCTGAAATTTAGCATCTTTTTAATGTTTTCGTAGGTATCTTCTTCCACAGCATCTGATTCCATAGCTCTTTCAATAAAAGCTTCTATTTCTTCTTGGGAAATTTCATGTTCATCATCAGATTTTTTATTTATTTTTTTAGTTAACAAACTTAAACACCAAATAATTGGAGTTAATATTTTAGTTAAATAAAAATAGAAAGGTGCTATCTTCAGAGACAATTTTTCACAATTTTGCTGGGCATATGTTTTCGGTACAATTTCTCAAAAAATCAAAATAAGTATAGTTACAATTGCAGTAGCAATTCAGACTACAAATCATTGATTAAAATTTATTCATTTTGCTATACCAATAGAAATAGCAGTAGCTAATGATGCTGAACCAATATTCACAATATTATTTCCAATCAGAATCGCCATTAAAACTTTATCACTCTCTTTTTTGCAGTACTTTAAGTATTTTGCTCAGCGTTTGTGCTGCTTTGAAAATGTGTCTACTTTATGCTGTGGAATTGATGTTAGGGCAGTTTCACTCCCTGAAAAGAACATAGAAAGCAGAATTAAAATAACGAGACTAATTATCGAAAACGGGTCCATCTTGTAATTATTAAACAATTATAAGTATAAAATCTAATTAAATATCATCTGTAAAACAGCCGAACGAATTTAAATTATCATGCTTTAATCCTTCTTCAAAGTCTCTTAATACTTCTGTACATTTTTTAGTTAATTCTTCCTCAGACAGTTGCTTCCATTCTTCTTGAATCTTTTTTACATCATTTTTAAACTCTTTTCTCATCTCTTGAGTTCGATTTTCATTAGTATCTCTATCTATAATACATTCAACTAGTTCAAAATACTTATCACAAATAGCCACATTATACTCAAAACCAGTATCTCTAACATCTATTTCAACATCATTTTCATCATCATTTTTAAATGATATGAATACAACTAAAGATAAAATTAATAAAAATATAGCTCAAAAGAAAACAAATTTTTTCATAAAGACACAAAAAATAAATTCAACAACTTTTGTATAGGGATTTAAATAAAGATTACAAATAAATTTTTAAAAATTTTATTACACATCAATCCATTTAAGAATTTGTTTCAAATAATTATGATATGGTAGATTTTTTAAGATTTCAGATATTTTATCTGACATTTCTTTATAACACTTTTCTTTTACAACTTTTTCCTCTCATATAAAATCAAAAGGAATTTTCAAAATTAAACAAGGTAATTTATATTTCAAGGCAACGAATTCAATTCCTCGACTTTCCATATCAAAATACATTTCATCACTTATTGATCATATCTTATTTTGAATATCGGGTTTTTCTAAAACTACATTCTCACCACAAAAGCAGTTTTTCATTGGTGCAATTTGCAGAAATGGAGGGATTACCATCTCTTTTTGAGTATGAATGTTTACTACAGTAGCAACTTGAAATGGGTCAGATTTTTTTTCTTTATTTTGATTTCGATAGCCACACACTCAAATATTCCAAATAAAAGTAGGTTCAGAATTCTGAGCTAAATAATGTTCTAATGAAGATATTGTTTCATAATTTCCTATTCCACAACATAAATATTCTATATTCAAATTTGTTTTCAATTTTGCAGATTTAATTCATTCTTTAATCGCTTTTAATTCACTAGGCATAGCAGCTACAACTAGAATTTTCATTTCAAAATGGAAAAAT
>Ga0247608_10003155_pt1 | contig 19560 bp, 33 predicted proteins | sample 176DNAGHGlowgp2_FD_193490 | JGI IMG/M metagenome (GOLD analysis project Ga0247608, IMG submission 193490) | Sheep rumen microbial communities from Palmerston North, Manawatu-Wanganui, New Zealand - 1766 DNA GHGlow gp2 | ecosystem: Host-associated > Mammals > Digestive system > Stomach > Rumen ...
GTCTTGGAAAAAAGTTATTTCTTCTTTCTATACCATAGGGGGGGTATGTCTTACGTTAGATGTTATTTGTTATATTTCTACTACATTATTAAAATTATCTTTAGTAATTAATTTATTTTCCCATTTCTTATATGCATCTAAATATAATTCTTCTTTATCTCCATTGTATGTTAGTTCATAATACATTCCATCATTAGCAGTTGTACTTAATAAGGCTTTACTATTTTGTAATGTCTTACACATCCATACAACATATACATCTTTAATTCCTATCTTAAAATTATCTGTTATTTCTGCTCTACTATTATAATAATCTATAATAGCATTCTTACATATTACTTCAAATTCATAACTATCTTTCATTTCATTCTTACTCTCTTTCTCTTGCTAATTTTAATAAATAATCTTTATCTAGCTTACCTATGTCTGCTTCTTTATGATGTTGTTTACATAAACATATAAGATATTCATTATCTAATAATAAATCTGGATTATCTTGTAACTTTAATATGTGGTGAACTTCTACATTATCATAATTGTATATTCCATTATCTAAACATACTGCACATAAGTAATTACTAGCTTCTCTTATTTCAATAGATTTATTGGTCCATCTATTTGTACTTCTTAATTTATCTATTTTATTTTGTTTATATATCTTACCTTTATTACATTTATAATTATAATCATGTACTTTTCCACATCTACCGCAAGACTTATACATTATTCTTTCAACTCCCAAAATATTGACCTCTTAAATTCGATTTTAAGGTGCCTATAAAAAGTTCATAAGGTGTTTATACCTTTTGTTTTGTTAATACTTTTTATTTAAAGATATTGCTTAACCCTCTACTAGCCTTTATATATCTTTCCTAGTTCCCTTTATTTCTCCCTTTGATTTGTTTTATTTAAATAACTTTTCAAATGTGTTTTTTCCAACTATACCATCAGCACTTAATTTATTATTCTTTTGATATTCTATTACTTTATTCTTTGTATCATCACCAAATATACCATCAATATTTAATACATAACCTTTTATATTTAACATTGCTTGTATTAACCATGTTATATTACCTGTTGCACCATAACCTACATTTTTGCACTTACTCTTTGTTTTACTTCCAAATATACCATCTATGACTATTTTAGCATTATATTGTTTATTAAGTTCTGTTTGTAGACCTTTAACCATTGCTTTGTGTGTTTGTGGTCCATATATTCCATCTACAACTAATCCTGATTTATATTTACTATTTAATTCTTCTTGAATATAAGTTATTTTAGTATTTTCTTTTACTGCTGGATTAACTATACAACCTCTATATGAATATGCACTTCCTATTCCCCATCTTCCATTATTATTTGTTCTTGTAGAATTATAAAATGCACTTCCATTATAAGCACTTTCACTTGTATATATTTGATTACAATTATCTATTCTTTCTACTATTGCAACATGACCTGCACCATCTTTACTTGATAAAGTGCCTTTTTGCCATACCATTATTCCACCTAATGTTGGTTCTTTTGATATTTTTAAGCCGTATTCTTTTGCTTTTTCAATAAAATTTTCTGCATTACATACTAATTGATATTTTATATACCCTAAATCTTGTATTTCTGCAAATCTACCATTTGCATAACCTACGCAATTTGCAAGTACATTTGCACCTTCTTTTGTTGGTTTTCCTTGTATAGCATTACTCCAACCACCATTTGCTTTTCTAATATAATATTTATTGTTCTTTGGGCAACTCGTTCTCATTTTCATTTTCTACATCACCATCTTTATTTTCTACTCCATTATCTTCATTTAATTCTTCTATTGTATCTTCATTAAATGTAGTTTGTATTTCTTCATCTTGTAAAATTTCATCATTTTCCATGTTATTTTTCCTCCAATTCTGGCAAACCTGCTAAACTTGTTAATAAACTTAATATTCCTGCTAGTAAACTTGCAGAACCTACTATTGCCCAGTCAACTTCTGTAAATACTGCACTTGATCCAATAGTAGCAATAGCAGTTTGACATATTGTTTTTAATGCTCTAATACCTGCACATTTCCACCATTTTTTATTCATATTAAACTCCTTTCTGTAAACAAAAAAGGCTATAATGTTTACATCTTCATTATAACCTTTATAAATATATTATTTTTCGTATATTTTTTCATATTAATTCAAATTCCATTGCTGTTAAATATATCATTTTGTTCATTATGTTATAATACATATCTTTTGTTATATTATCATTCATTTCTGCGTATATTTGGCTATGATGTTCAAAAAATATCTTTTTTATTGCTTGTTTATCTTCTTTTGGTAATTTATTATAGACTGTTTCTATTTGATTAATTCTTTTACTTGCTATTAGAAGTGTTCTTGTAGATGTGTTTGATTTGCTATTTTGTAATTCTTTTATCATCTTTTTATTTTTTTCATAATCATATAATTCATTTTTAACATAATTTTTAATATGTAATGGTAATTTATACTTTTTTCTCATATAAGCACTCCTATTTATTCTTATTTATTGCTGATATAATAATTAAAGTTATACATATTATTATTGTTATAATTATACTTTTCATTTATTGCCTCCTTTTTTTATTCTGTTATTGGCTTTACTTAATTCTTTCAAAAATTTATGTTTTTTATATATCTCATCCTGTTGTTTTCTTATTTTCATACTCTTTTCAATAGGTAAATCTTTATTACTTGCTATTTCTCTTAACTTTATTGATTTATATATTAAATCATTCATTTTTCTGTAATCTATTTTCATTATTCTTTTTCCTTAATTCTTTTAATTTATCTAAATAAACCCAAGCACCCAAATTTTTTAACCAAAATTCATATTCATTTAAAATTTTTATATCTTTTTTCCATTGTTTAAATACTGTAATATGTTCTTTTTCATATTCATCACATAAAATTTTTAATTCTTTATTTTGCTTTTTTAATGTTTCTATTTCATTTAATGTTTCTATACTTAATAATTCCCCTTTCATTATTCACCTACCTTATTTAATAACTTTCTGTATTCTTGATTTTCTTTACTTAATTCTTTGTTTTCTTTTCTTAAACTATCTATTCTATCTTGCTTGTATTTTAAACTTCTCTCGTGTCCTTTTATTGTTAATACAAGTAAATCTTCATCATATTGTTTTTTTAATATTAAATAATTATTTTCTAGTTCATCATAACCATCATTTAGTGTTTTAAGTTCTTTTTTAAGTTCTTTTATTTTCTTTTTATCACTTACTTTATTTTTTATTTTAGAAATTATTCTTTTTATTTTTTCTTTCACTTTTTCTCCTATATTCCAAATATTTTATATATTATATCTAAATATTTTTTTATATTTTCTTCTAAGTCTATATCTTTTGTTTTTTCTACAAATAAACCCAATTTGTATAATATTTTATGCACTCTTATTTCACCTATATAACTTCTTCTACTCCTAGTTATAGATAAACCTTTTTCAATTCTATTGCACATCACATTTAAAACTTTTTCTTTTATAAGTCTATATGGTATCATATAACCATTAATTATTTCTGTGTTATCTTTATAATATATTGTTTTAATCATTATTTACCTCCATATCAAATCTATTGTAAGCATTTGTCCTACTAAAACCCAACCCCAGTCAAGTAAACATAACACTAAATATAAGCTATTTTTCATAACTACACCACCTAATACATCAGTTAAGTTGTATGCAATTATTCCACTTACTATTATCGTTATTGTTAATGCAACCTTAACCCATTTTTTTAGTTTCTTCTTTTTCATTTATTCCTCTTTCTTTTTTTTAATTGGCTCTAATATAATTTTATCTTCATAAATTTTCATATAGAAACTTCTTCCAAACATTTCTATAACTTTTTTTGGCATTAATATTCTATTTAATGTTTTATCAACATTTTTTTCAAATATTAATAGTGGACTTTTTTCCATATTTCTCCCTCCTATCATTTTAAATTATACTCTATTTTTACTCTATTTCAAGTTAATTTTTAGAATTTTCTGATAACTTTACACTTTTTTGTAAATAAAAAAGACTAGTTTCCTAGTCTATATTTCTTCTATTGTTAATTCAGGGTACACATATTCAAATAATTTTTTCTTTAATTTATAAACATCAGTTCTAAATCCTTTTGTATCTTCTACTATATATTGTTCTTTTTTTATATCATAATAAACGAAATCTGCTTTATAAGTTATTGCTCTTATGTTTTCTCCCTTTTTATTAGTATATTTTGGCTGTAATACATATACTGGTTGTAATTCTAAATCTCTTATTAATCCTGCTCTTTTTAATAATTTTAATTCTGTATATCTTTTACCTTCTTTTTTACTATCAAATGGTATTCCATCTATTATTACTTTTTTATTAAAATATTTATTCACTTTTTTCCCCACTTTTTATAAACTAAATCTTCTTCGTTCCAGTTATTATATTTTGATTTTAAATAATTTTTTATTTTTTCCCCTATTTCTTGTCTTTCTTTTTTAGTTCCAAAGTCATATCTTCTATGGCATTTATTTAATGTCATTTCAGTACATAGTGTTACTACATTTTCTTCTATACCTAATCCACCTTTGGATCTAGAAATATAATGAGCATTTGGCATTACATTATAAGAGTTTCCACATACAACACATTTGCCTTTATCTCTAGCAAAAACTTTTTCTTTTACTGTCATAGGTATATCAGTTGCTTTTGCTCTTTTAGTTTTCATTATTAATATTTCCCCATTCTCTTTGAACTTGTGCTTCTAATAGCCTTAATTTGAGTTTTGTTGCGTTTATATGCTCTTGGTTAGTGTTATACATTGTTTCAGCAATATCTCTTTTAAATCTTTTATCTGCTACCTCAGGTACTCCAAATATTATTTGATTAATAAGTGTTACTGGCATATCTTTTTCAACTCTTAATTTTAATGCTTCTTGTCTTAATGTTATTTTATAATCTCGTTCTGCTTCTGCTAATGCTTGACCTGTACTTCTTAACTTTTTAATAGATATAGTTAGTTCTTCCATTAATTGTTGTATATCATTTATTAGATCCATATTAATTACTCCTTTGGAAATGAATATCTCATATAATAAACTTGTTCTCCAAATCTATTTTTGCTTTTGATATATTCTTTCTTAAATTCCATTCCTTCTTTTCTTAATTCACTTATTCTAGTTGCTAGTTTAGTTATTCCTAAGTCCCTGAATGCTTCCATTGGTGTTATACTTCCAAATCTTTTTATATACTCTATTACTCTTTCCCTTTGGTTCATTTTCCCTCCTATAATTAATGCCAAGCATTACACTCGGCATAGTTTATTAAATATCTTCCATTTTAAGTAATTCTAATTTTTCTTTATATGTCTTTGGGTATAGATAATTAATAAACTGCATTATTGTACTTTCATTACCTATTCTTAAATTACTTTTAGTATAATTTAATTCTGCATTATCAATTATTAGATGTACTAATGCATCTAAATTATTTTTATCTATTGCTAGTTCCATTATAAATTTTGTATCATTCATTTTTTCTTTCCCCCTTTTTTTAATTAAACTAATTTCCATTTAAAATTTTTATTTTCAAATATTCCTTTTTTTATTTTTCCACTTATATAACCATGATTTTTATTCATAATTTTACTTGCTTCTGACATACTTCTAAATGTTTTATCATAATTATTATTTTTATTTGTTAATTTAATTTTTTTTTGATTTTTATGTAAATCATTGATAAAAGACCTTTTAATATTTTCTTTTAAACTTACAAGTTCCAAATTATCAATTTTATTATTAAATCTATTTCCATCTAAATGGTCTACTGTTAATTTATGATTATTAATATCTTTGTTATAAAATGTAAAAGCAACTAATCTTGCTACCAATAAAGTTTTTGGTTTCCCATCTTTCCATAAATCAACTCTATAACCAGATTTATATGTTTCTCCTTTATGGCATAATATTCTATCTTTCCAATGTCTTACACCATGAAATTTATCATAAGTTATTTTATTATGAGTTCTAACTTTTCCAAAATTACTTACTTGATAACCTTCATAACCTTTAATATCTTTCCATATTTCTTCCATAATCTACCTCTGAACAACTTATACCACCATAAAATGATAAAGTCAATACCATTTTAGAAGGGAAGTTCGCTTTCATCAAGTGTTACCATATCTTGATATACTGTTTTTTCTTCTTGTACTTCTTCATGTGGTGCTTCTTCTTTTTTACTTCCTACAAATTCAATTTCTTCTGTTATAACTTCTATTCCATAATGTTTTATACCCTTGTTATCTTCATAGTTATTATTTTTTAATCTTCCACTTATGGCTATTGGTTGTCCTTTTTTAAAATACTTATTAATAAATTCTGCACTCTTACCCCAAGTTTTAACATTTATGTAATCTGTTTCTTGTTTTTCTCCATATCTAGTATTAATTGCTATTGTATATCTTGCTACTGCTATATTTGAATTTGTATATTTAAGTTCTGGATCTTTAACTAAATTTCCAATTAAGTTTACTTTATTCATTATTTTACCTCCTTATCATTTAACCAGTCATAATCAAATAGTTCTATATTATTCATATTAGTATTTATATTAGTATCTATATTAGTAGTATTCAAATTTTGATAGTCTGCCTTACAAATTTTAATAATCTGCCTATTAAAATTTGAAAGTCTGCTTTTTAAAACTCGAGTTCTACCATCAAAATTTTTAACATATAAATAATTTAATTTAATGAGTTTTGATATTGAAGTAGATACTTTTGAAACACTACATTGACAAAATTCTGCTATAAATTTATTACTAGCATAGCAACCATCATCACCTTTATCTAAACTATCTACTTCTGTTAATATAACTTTATCTAAAGCATTTAATTGCTTATCTAACCATATTTCTTTAGGGATCCATACACCCTTAAAATCTCTATTCATATAAAATCCTTATCACTTACACCAACTTGTTTTGAATATGGTATTGGTTCATAATTATCTCTTAAATCTTCTTCTAAATCTTGATATTTTTCTTTCCAATGCTCTATTTCACTATCTAAATCTTCTATTGTATCTAGTAGTTCTTCTATACTTACCCAGTCTTTATCAAAGTATTTTCTAATCCATTTATTTTCGTTTCTCATATCTATATATACTTCATCCATTATTTACTCTCCATAATATCAATTATTTCTTTTAATTGCTCATTAGTCATTTGAGTATTATCTTTTACTCTATAATGTTGATAAACAGTATCTCTATCAACATCTTTAGTAATTATTAATTGATTAAATTTACCAAGTAATTTTATTCTTTCATTTAGTTCTTCTTCACTTGGTTTATTTGATCCAGTAACTAACTCTATTATTTTTATAATTCTTTCATCTTTAGAATTATTAATTAACCAGTCTATATAATCTGGATTTATTTCTTGTATTTCTTTTATTGTTTTTCCTGCGTATTTTCCAAATGTTATTTTATAATTATCTGCTTCTTCTTTGGTGATTTCTTGGTTTTGAATTGCATTTTGTACTTCTTCTGCACTTGCTACTGATACATCTATTCCAAATCCTGCTATTCCTAATGCTCTACCTATTGCACTTGTTTCACAGTTTTCTATGTATGATGTTTTATTTATAAATGTGCTATTTTCTTTTTCATATGCTGTTCCAGTTGCTAATATATGTCCATCTTCTGTTTTTACTGTTGCTTTAATTACTACAACATTTTGTTCATCATCTAAAAATGATACATGGTCCTGTTGTAATATTTCAGTTTCTATTGTTCCCTGTGGGTAAACCATTCTAAATGCTTTTATTCTTTGGTTTACTTCTGCATAATCTTTTCCCTTGATGTCAGTAGTTTTAATTTGTTCATTAGCAATTGCTAAATCTAAATACTTCATCTTTACCTCTTTTCTAAAAATACATTATTTTTATCTTTTTTTAATTCTTCAATTTCTTCTTCTGTATAGTAGCACTCTTTGTTGTCAATTAATCTCTGAATTGTGTTATAGATATGTTTTAATTTACTTGCGTTTGGTTTCCCCCTAATTACCATCTTAAACACCCTTAAATAAATATTCTAAATCTAATTTTGTTTTTAGTTTACTTTCTAACAGTTGTTTTATAATTTGCATCTGTTTTAATGTCCATTGGTTTTTACCATTTATCTTTAAATATATTGACTGTGGTGTTAATCCAAGTTCTTTAGATATATCATTTACATCTACTTTGGCTTTTAACATTTCCACCTTTAAGTTTGTAAACATTCTCTATCTCCCTTCTATACGATTATTCATATATCATGTATGAATTTTCGTACAATATAATCATACTCTTGTTTATTTTAATTTTCAAGTACATTTTTATTTTTTTTAATTTTATTTACATTTACAAATCAAGTAAAATTATTTTAAAATATAATTAGAGTAAAAATGTTAAATATACAGGAGGATTTATGAATATTTTAGATAATTTAGATATGTTATTAAATGAAAGAAATTTAAGCAGAAGAAAATTTGCTTTTGAAATAAATGTATCACCTTCAACTGTTCATTCTTGGTATCAGAGAGGATTTGAAAATATTAGTTTGGATTATTTAGTTAAAATTTCAAATTATTTTAATATTACAATAGATGAACTTGTTTATGGGAAAATAGAAAAAAATATTTATGCAGAATATTTAGAAGAACTTATAAAGCATCTTGAATATAAAAAGGATCAAGTTATATCTATGTCAAATGTTGATTTTACTTTTAAATGTAATGTATGTGAAAACACTTATGTTATACCCAAGAGGGATTTATATAAAAAAAATAATTGTCCGTACTGTGAAGGAGAACTAAATGAAGGTAGCAATTTATATTAGAAAGTCAAGAGAAGATAAAGATGAATATAAAGAAGATACATTATTAAGACATGAAAGATTATTAAAAGAATATTGTAATAAATATGATTTAAGATATAGCGAAAAAACGATTTATAGAGAAATTGTTTCTGGTGATAGTATAAACAATAGACCAGAGATGCAAAAACTCTTAAAAGATGTTGAAAATGGCTTATATGATGGTGTTGTAGTTGTAGAATTACAAAGATTATCAAGAGGTAATGGTATAGACCAAGAAATTATTAAAGAAACCTTTAGAAAAAGTGGCACTATTATCTATACATTAAATAAGGCTTATGATTTATCAAGTGGTGATGAATTAGATGAAGATATGCTTGAATTAAGTTTATTTTTATCAAGACAAGAATTAAAAGCCATTAAAAGAAGAATGATTAGAGGTAAAAAACAGGCTCAAAAAGAAGGTTATTATACTGGTGCTACTGTTCCTTTTGGTTATAATAAAGAAAAACAAAATAAAGGCTATGTTTTAGTGCCTAATGAAAAAGAAGCACCTATTGTTCAAATGCTTTATAATAAATATGCTTATGAAGGTATAAATATAGCAGAATTAGTTGATTATTTAAATGATAATGGAATTAGAACTAGAAAAGGTTTATTATGGCAACCTACATTATTAAGAAGATTACTAAAGAATAAAATAAATATTGGTTACATAAACAGCACTACAAATGGGGTAACAACTCATTTTAAGGGGAAACACCAACCTTTAATTGATGAAGAAACTTATAATAGGGTATTAGAAAAATTTAATCAAAATGCACCTAAAGTTAAATCTGATAATATACTTAAAAATCCTTTAGCAACATTTTTAAGATGTGGTGGGTGTGGTAAAGTTATGAACATGAAATTTAAATGTAAAACCACAAATAAACCTGCTATGCTTGACTGTAAAAATAAATATTGTAGTAATAAGGGTGCTTATTTTCATTTTGTAGAAAAAAAACTAATAGAAGAACTTGAAGAAGAACTAAAAAACTTTAATTACTTTTTAGAAAATACTGCTGATGAAACTAGAAAAATTAAAGAAACAAAAGAAAAAGAAAAATCATTTATTAAATCCAACATTGAAAAGAAAAAAGCAATGATAGATAGATGTTGTGAAATGCTTGAAGAAGGTATTTATAGTAAAGATAGATATTTAGAAAGGGTACAAGCCATTGAAGAAGATTTAAAGGCTCTAAACCTTAAATATGAAGAATTAAATGTTATTGAAGTAGATGAAGAAGATAGAGTTAAAAAAGCAATACCTATATTAGAAAATGTTTTAAAAGAATATTGGAATTTAGATCCAGTTGATAAAAATACTTTACTTAAAACCATTATTGAAAGAGTAGAATATACAAAAACTAAAAGAAAAACTTATAAAGAAGAAATTGATAATAATTTTGAATTAAAAATATTTCTTAAAATATAGGTATTGTAATACCTTCTTCAATATGTTATTATTATAAAATAAATAGGGTTATCATAAAACCTCCATTCAATAGGAAGTTTTATGATACCTCCAAATAAGAGTTCATAAAACCTTTGATGAAATATAGGAGTGTAGAGAGGAAAACCACTTAAAATCAACCTTTACAACTAACCATTGTAGGAATTGCCGTTTGAGGGTGTGCAGGTATGCCTTGATTTTTTAAGAACGGAGTTGACTGTCCTGTCGGTTATCTAGTTATAAACTAGGTAGCAAGGGGGTAACAAGAAAGTTGTGGTAACTTACGGTGTTTTATGGCAGACCTTGACCGTTGATACATAGTATCTGAATTGTTCCGAGCAGTAATGCTTGGGTTGGCTAGGAAACCTCATGAAAAAGGGGCTTACCTTTTCATCTACCTCTGATGAGTTATAATCATTATAACTTGTCAGGGGGAGAAAAACATTCGTTTCCTAATCCCCTAAGGCTTACCAGTTTGGTACATGAGAAGTCAAGAGTGCATAGAAAAAAAGTTAAAATGTTTGTTGTCGGTAATATTAATTATATATATAATAACTTATAAATAAAAAAGACTAGGATTTAATTCCTAGTTTTCTTTTCATCTTCTAATAAAGTAACTCTATTTTCTACCTTATACATCCTATCTATTAGATTATTATGTTCATGTACTTTATTATCAAGTTCATTAATTCTATAAAGTATTAAATCATTACTTTTCTTATTAGAAGATATAGTTGCAATAATAGATGGAACTGCAACACATAGACCACTTATTACTGCTATTATAATCTCTGTCATTTATTCCTCCTTTTTATTTTTTATGCTGGTTCTACATCACTATCATCTGCTGGTGTTAAATCATAAGATACATATTGTTCAAGATTAGTAGTTTTCTTTACTAAATAGCAATGTACAGTTATGTTATAAAAGTTAGCAGTATAATTTCCACTATTGCTACAATACAAATTAGTACCTTGCCTAGAATAACCATATGTAGTTTCAAGTTCAATTTCACTTTCTTTAAATATTCTAGTTGAACCTATTTTTCTCATAGAAGTATTAGACCAAGTATTAATTAAATTACTTTGAAAATTATTTAAATAAATACTTGCTTGATTATTATTTTGGGTATGCATTTGTGCAGTTACTCTATATGCTCTTTCATAAGCACTTGGTAATGTAATACCTGTAAATAACCCACAAATCAAATCATAGTTATATGATCCTAATATTGCGTTTTTTCCAGATGTAGTCATTGTATAACTATCATATAAAACTTGGCTTCCTAAATATATAACATCATCTATTGGAAAATAATTACTCCATACACCTTCTGATGTTAATGGAAAACAATTAAATCCAGTTGAATTTAACATATTATCAAAATAAACTATTGGAACACCTTTACTTAAAGTTAATATGTAAGTTGTAGTTCCTAATTTATCTGTTAATATTACTTTTACATTCCATTCATAAGAATTATCAGCAGTAAATTGAGTTTGTACATTATCTTGAATTGTAGTTAATGCACCATAACTTGCATCAGAAACTTTTTTAATTTGATATTGAATAGTAATAGTATTTTTATTATCTAAACTTGAATAATTAGCATCTACTGTTAAATCTGTTGCATCATAATAGTTATTTTGCCTTTGAAGATTAATAATTGCACTTGGTAAAGACCATGATAATACTTGAATATTTAAATTTATTGTAGTTGAATTTCCTCTACTATCTGTTATTTTTACTGGTACTGTTAAATTACTTGATACATCTATTGTTCCAATGTTAATAGTTAAACTTGAACTACTTAAACTTTGAGTTGTAATAGCACCATTTACATTTACAGTAGCATTTGATAAGGTTGCATATTTTAATGCAGTAGCATTTGTTATATTTATTTGTAAACTAGATTTATTTTGAATTATTAATTGATTATTTTGAGTAATATTAGTTGTAGTTGAGTTAGTATCTAAATATGCTACATTAAATGTTGGATTTGCATCAACTATTGTTAAAGTTACTGCTTTATTTTGATAAAAAGTATTCCCACTAATTACTGTTTTAATATAAAAATATACTGTTCTAGTATTTGATGTTGTTGTGGCTTGTCTTAATACATTTCTTTCTGCTTCTGTTAAATTAAAAGTATAACTTGAACCAGTCTTTGATATATCTCTATATGCTATATCTGGATTAGATCCAGTTAATGAAATACAAGCCTGTAAACTTGTAGCATTATTTCCTGCTTGATTATTATATGTAATAGTAGGATTTTGAATATCAGTAAAATTTGGTGCTGATGTAACAGTAGCATATCTTGGAATATCATCTAAAGTCCATGTGCCACTATTAGTTGTTACACTTGCAGTATATATTGCAGTTGATAAAGATACAGATATTGCTTTTTTTCCATCTGAATTATGTGCAACAGTTAAAGAACCACTTACACTTCCTTTTGATGCTGGGAAAGTTCTTGAAGAATAACTTACTCTTTCTTTATAGTAAACTTGAACACCATTTATATTTACTGTTGTTGGTCCTGTTGTATAGTAGCTTGATGAACCACCTTCACTATATAAAGTCCAGTTAATAGTTGAAGTATTATCTGCAATATTTATTGATGAAGTGCAATATAACCTTAATTTTCTATTCTCATAAGAATTTGCACTATATAAAGTATAAGTTGCCATCTAATCACCTCCTGCTACACTTACAAGACCTATTCCATCATTTACTAAAGTTCTTGTTGCTTCCTTGACTTCAAATGTTTGTGTTAAATCTCCATCCCAGTCTTCAAAATATACAAGTATAGTTTTTGCAGTATCATCTGTTGTAATAACAATAGTTGAAGAAGCGTCACCATTTATTTCACTTGGTACAGAAAAGTTTTCATTATCATTCATATTTATAATATCTGTATATTCTATATCTGTATAACCTGCTCTAAAATAAGTTGATGTTGTATTTTTATTTAAATAATATGTTTTATTTGGGTTACATTCTATATAAAAAGTATAAGGTGCATCAATATTATCATTAAATTTTGTAAATAAATTTTCATATAAATAGCCTTTTGTTTTTTTATCAAAATCAAACATATTAGAGCCTAATATATCTTCGTATCTTTGAATTGGTATAAATCTTAATTTATTACATAAAGTTATTTCTTCTTCAACTACGGATTTCTTTTGATGAAATTCATCACCATTTACCCAATATATCTGATTATTATTTCTATCGTAACCTGCAAAACCTACTGTATTATTCATAAGAACATATGAACCATCTGCACCATACATTTTAAGTCCATTTTTATTTAATTCTGCTATTAAAGTATTTGCTTCATCATATACTTCTAATTGTCCATTTTGATTTAAATTAGAGCCTAATTTTAATGTGCCACCTTTGATTAAATTAGCAGTTAAATTAATTACATTTATTTGTTCCATATTTAATACATTGTCTATTGTCCATGCACTTCTAAATGGTCCATTAATTCCTGTGTTTGAAAAACCTATACCACCATTATTAATCATAATTACATTTGTAGCACTTTCTTTTGGAAGTGTATCTACTACTAAAATCATATCACCTTCATAGATTACATAACTTGATCCTAAAGCATTCCATATTTTATCTTGTGCTATTTGTAATTCTCTACCTAATGTTACTTGTAAACTTTGATTTGCTTCTGTTATTGCTGTTTGAGTGCTATTATTTATGGAACTTATTAATCCACTTAATTTTTGTGTAAAGTTTCCAAATTCTATTTCTGTATATTTTTCTAGTATGCAGTCATAAACATAAGAAATAACATTTGTAGTAATATTTATTCCTAATCTTTCATCTATTACTTCAACTGTATCTCCTATATCTGTTATCTTCTCTAAATTGGCTTTTAAAGTGTAATTTACTTTTGGTATATCATTTGTATTAACATAATTTATTGCTTGATTATATAAGTCATCAACTAATGCTTGTTTATATGCTTCTTCATCTATATTTCCACTATCATCTGTATAATCTTCTTGATTAATATTTTGTTCAAATGTAACAGTCTTTGTATAAGGTATATCATATGTAATACCTGATGTTACATATATATCTGCATCTTCATCAAGTGCATTTAATAATATTCCATCTTTTCCAACTGGAAGTAATTTTGTAACTACATTTTCCCAATTAGTTTCACAAGTAATATTTTTTAAATTTTTTCCATATCTAACTGTTACACCATTATCTAAACCAATAGAGGACATTATTTTAATTGCAAAATTATCTCTTACTAAATGCCCTCCCCATCTATCTATAACAGTCTGTATAGCCTCATATAACGATTTTCTAACGCATCTATAACTATTAGTATCATTTACATTAGAAAGTGTTGTAAATGGGCTTAAATCACTTGTAGCATTATTTAAATGGTCTAATGCATCATTACAATTTTTATCTACTACATAACTATCTTCAATTAAATAGTTTTTACTATCATAAAATACATGATAAAATTTACCACTTAATTTAGTTTTAGTTGCAGTAACACTTGATATTCTAAATGCTTGTTCTCCTTGTGGAGTAGGGGCAACAATTATATTTCCTGCCACTATATCATTAAGATATTCAAGCGAACATTCAAAATCTAAATAAAATGCCCCATTATCTTCTTTATGTACTTTTGCTTTTAAAGGAAGTATTATTTTATCACCATTTGAACTAAATAAAGTATCAGTTTGTCCAAATAATTTAATCATAATATACCTCCTATTCTTCTATTTCTTCTTCAACTTCTTGTTCTGTTGTTTCTTCTTCAACTTCTTGCTCTACTGGTTTAGTAATTTCATTTAGTAAATTTTCAATATATTCTGCTAATTCCTCATAATCTTCTTCTGTTAATTTTCCTGCATCATTTAATTCTTCAACTTTTAATAGTGCATAACCTAATGAATATTCACCATTATTTACTAAATATAATATTGATTTCTTTTTTCTTTCACTTTGTTTTTCTTTAATAGTCATATTTTCCTCCTTCTATTCAGTTTCTAGAGTTGCCACTCTATCAATTAATTTATTTAAATCATAAACAGCACTTGCATTAATATTAAATGATAAATCTGCATTTACTTGATTTATATTTGTTTGTCCATTGTAAGATTTAGCATATTTATCTATATTATCTAATTCTTCTTGTAATGTATCATTTAGTAATATATAAGTTGGTGTTGATGTAGGAAAATATATTGTTATATTATGCGTTGATAACCAATCCGCAAAATCGCTACTTGAAGTAAATCTATCATCAGATATTAAAACTCTGTTAATACTAACATCTTGTAAAAATGACACCAAATTATTTCCTTTTTGTGAAAAACTACTTGCACCTGTTGACTTTGTAGTACCTTGATAATAATTACAATATGGTGTAAAAGCATTGCTTGTATATGGACTTGTATTATCAGTTGTTGTAAATACACTATGTTGTTGTGAAGTATAATACCAATTTTCACTACTTGCACCTGTAAATATTACTTTCCCTATATTCTTTTTTAAATACCATTTATTAAGTTGTAATGTACTATTATAATCTTCACTATCTATTGTATTTTTAAAGAATTTATCACTATAATTTCCTATTTTACAATATTCTAAATCTCCTAAATTAATAGAATATACTTGTTCTTTATGTGGTTCGTAAGCACCACCATTTAATGAAATCATAGGTTTTACTACAAAATTAGTAAATGTTTTATTGTTAGAAATATTTATTCCAACTTTAATTATTTTATCTTCACTTATTGTAAATTCTGTTGAATTTAATGTAGATATAATATTAGTCCAAGAACTATCCCAAATATAAAGTCTTGCTTCTTCATTAGTTCCATTTAATACATAAGTTCCTGCACTTAAAGATTTATTATTACATATTAAGAAAGTTCCTTGTGCAGTTGATGTTCCATTTATAACAACACTCAAATCATTTCGAACAGTAATTGTTAGTCCTGCATCAGTATATACATTATTATTCCAAGTACCACTTGTATTATTTGCTTTGATTTCTTCTAATGTAGTTGGTATAAAATTTTTATTAATAATATTTATTGTATTATTTCCAGTTACTTTGTGTATTGTTTGTGGACTACTTGGTGATGGTGTGCTATCTTGACTTAATTCACTAGGATTAAATTCAGTTTTTAATTGAGATGCCATTACATCATTAAGGGTTAATGTTTCTCCTGTTGCTTTTACTCTAGGAAAATAATCTATAATATTATCAATTTCATTATCAATTCCAGTTATATTTTCATTTATATCACTAATATTTTCATTTATATCACTAATGTCTTCGTTAATATCACTAATGTCTTCGTTAATATCACTGATATCTTGCCTTATTTCAGTATCATCATATTGATAACCTGCACAAAATATTTTAAATGTATATTTATTTTGAATATCTTTAATTTTTACTTTATAATCACAATTATCATTATTTTACCTCCTTTCTTATAATGATGGTGCTGGTGTAACTGGTACTGTTGTTATGTCCATAATTATATTTAGTACACCAATTAAAGGTGTAAATACATCACCTTCTGCTCTTAATTGTAAATCATAATAATAATTTCCTGCTTCTACTTCTTCTGTATCTTCTGGCTCTACTGTTACTTTATATGATTTACTATTAGCAGTTTCAGATACTTTTTCAATGCCATCACCTAATGACTTTTGAAATGTATATATATTACTATCTTTATCTTTTTTACAAGAAAGATATGCTTCTGTTAAATCACTTGTTAAACCTTGAATTTCTATTGTAAAAGAAAATGTATCTCCTCTTACCATTCTTAAATTTTCGTTCATTTTTTCCTCCTTTTTAAATCCACCTTGAATAGTTTTTTATTTGTATATCTGTTATTGTTCCACCAGTCCATGAAATTCTATTTTTACCAGAAATTAATCTAAATTTATCATAATCACCTGTTACTGACCTATTCATTAAAAATTGTGGGTAATCTGGTACATAAGCATTCATATTTTCTATATCTAAAGTAATTCCAACTGGATCATCACCAATTTCTGTTAAAGTTATTATAAATATTCTATAATTATTCAAATAAATATTAAGTGTACCACTTCCAGTTAAAGTTATTATTGGTTTTGATACATAATTTCCATTATTTGTAATATATATTTCACTTTCATTTGTTAATGTAAATGATTTAAATTCTTCAACATTAGAATACTTAAATGGTTGCATATGCATTTTTACAGTAGCAGTTTTATATCTAATTAATTTTTCAAAATCTATTTGTTCTAATATTTCATAGTAATAATATTTATCTTCTTCATTTGAAAATGTTACTTTTCCACTTTGATTATTTGTAAAATATGCTATTACTTCATTTACATCATAATCCCCATATAAACCAATAGTAAATTCTTTATCATAAGCACTATAACCTAATTTAGTTATAATATCTCCATCTCTACCATCTATTTCTTCAATATTTGTTCTTATTTTAGGTTGAGAAATAGGTGGTAATGTTTGAATTAATAAACCTGTTATTTCTTGTGAATTTATTCCATTTAAAATTATATAATCTCTCATTTTACCACCTCTTTCTAATTAAATATTGCATTTGAAACAGTTTTATCAACAAATTTACCCATCTGTTCATCATCTAATTCTATTTTCATATCACTTAAAGCCATTTTAAAGCCCTCTACGAGTGAATTAATGTTGTTTTGGGTATTTATATTACTAGAACCTATTTCATTTAAATTAAAGCCATTTAAAGCCAAATTAGGTTGTAATGCATTTTCCATTTCATTTGATAAATTTCTTATTTGATTAATTAATTCTGGACTTGATTTTTCTAAACTTGAAGTTAAACCATTAATCATATCTGGCATCCATTCTTCATATTCTCTTAATGGTCCTTCATCTGGTCTTGAAAAGTGTAAAAAGTTTTTAATTTTATTTGCTACACCTTTTACTGCATCTCCGACTTTATTAATCATTCCTTTTATACCATTTATTAAGCCTTGTATCATATCTTTACCAAAATTAACCATTTCTTTTGGTAGATTTTTAATTTTACCAGTAATAGTTTTTACTATTTCTAGTGCTGTTTTACCTAAATTACCTAACATATTACTTATTCCAGTAATTAAAGATGCAATTATTTGTCCACCACTTTCAATAATTTTTCCTAAATTCTTTAAAAGTGTTGACACAATAGTTGTAATTATTCTAGGTGTCATTGATACCAATTTTGGAAGGCTTGAGATAAGACCATTTATTAAAGCAACCATAATCTGAATTGAACAATCTATTATCAATGGAAGGTTATCTAGCAATGTTGAAACAGTAGTTTCTATTATAGATGGAAGCATATCTATAAGCTGTGGAATTGCCGAATTTAGCCCAGAAATTAAGCCCAAAAGTAAATCAACACCACATTTTATAACACTTCCAAGATTAGCCAATAATGTATCTACTAAACTTTTTATAATAGTTGGCAACATTGAAATTAATTCTGGGATGGCTGAATTTATTCCAGATATTAAACTTAAAATTCCCTTTATTCCAACATCCAAAAGTTGAGGGAGCATAGATAAAAGCGTATTTACAATATTTGGAATTAATAAACTTACTGCATCCACCACCATTGGCAATACATCTAAAATTGCATTTAAACTTGATTTTACTGCTTCTAATAATATTGGTAAAGTTTCTTGTAGTAATGGAGGTATTTCTTGAACTAATTTAGGTACTAATTCTTTTAATAATCCACTTACCATTTTACTAACACCAGTTATTACAGTTTTTATTCTTGGAAGTATATTATTTCCAACTGTTAAAATACTATCTACAAAATTATTAATTAAATCATCGAATTTAGCATTATCATCTGCCATACCAGTTAATAAATTTTGCCATGCTGACTTCATAGAACTTACTGAACCACTTATTGTTGAACTTGCTTCTTTTGAGGTTGTTCCCATAATACCCATTTCTTTTTGTACTACACTTATTGCATTTACTATATTTCCAAATGACATATCATTTGCATCTACTGTTATACCAAGTTCTTTTTGAACATCAGTTAATTTTGATGCATCAGAAATTAATCTTGCCATTTCAGTTTTAGTTCCACCATAACCAAGTTTTAAGTTATCAA
>Ga0247608_10003156_pt1 | contig 19559 bp, 14 predicted proteins | sample 176DNAGHGlowgp2_FD_193490 | JGI IMG/M metagenome (GOLD analysis project Ga0247608, IMG submission 193490) | Sheep rumen microbial communities from Palmerston North, Manawatu-Wanganui, New Zealand - 1766 DNA GHGlow gp2 | ecosystem: Host-associated > Mammals > Digestive system > Stomach > Rumen ...
GCAGAGGGTCACAGGTTCGAGCCCTGTAGTTTCCACCAATGGTACGGCGCAGTAGTTCAGCCTGGTTAGAATGCCAGCCTGTCACGCTGGAGGTCGAGGGTTCGAGCCCCTTCTGCGTCGCCATTAACTTTAGGCCGAACACTTTTAAGGTGTTCGGCCTAACTCTTGCTCAGATAGCTCAGTCGGTAGAGCAGGGGACTGAAAATCCCCGTGTCGGCAGTTCGATTCTGTCTCTGAGCACCAAAAAGCGTTAGAAGCTCTTTCTTTTGCCGGATATAATTGCAAAAGGAAGAGCTTTTGCATATAGGGAGATTATTTATGACGATCAGGAAAAGACTGACACCTGCATTATCAACTCTGCTGTTCTTACTTGTATCAGTAGCCTGCCAGGTTGTCGCCATAAAGATATTTCCTCATGTGGTCGGTGCGCCGCTTGTAGAGGATAATGCCTATATCCTTACCAGAATGATGGAAGGATACTTTGTCATACTTACGGTGATATTTGCAGTCTTCACCAGATTCAAGATCCATTTCGAGTGTTTAAATCCCGGCAAAGAGAGAGTCAAGAATGACCTCATAATCAGCGGAATCATCAGCGTAGGCCTCATCATCGGTCTTATCGTCGTGCGCATGGTACAGAATGTCTTCATTCCGGGTTATGCGGAGAAGCCCTGGTTCGGACTATATCTGGGCACATATATGCGCTGGTTCTATCCCATCAGCGCTGTATTGCAGGAGATCTTCGTAAAGGGTGTTGTCGAGGATAACATCACCGCTTCCTGCAAGAAATACAACAAGCATTTTACGGTCTGGATGACCGCTCTGTTCTTCTTCGTCATTCACATGGGCTATGAGCTTCCGATGATGTTCGGAGCAGCGATCCTCTGCGCTCTGACAGGTTATCTTTATGAGAAGAACAAGTCTGTCTGGGGAAGCATCCTGATACATTTCGTAATAGGATTCATACCTAAGATCGTCGGCGTTTCCCGCTAACTTCCGCTATTTGCATAACAATGTTACAAAGCTTGTAATATAGGGCATATTACAGTTTCTTGACATTATCTTTTCGCGCGCCTGTTATATAAAGGGCTTATGCTATACTCCAAAATAACTGATCAAAAAGAAATGCGCTTTTGCATGTATTTGAGGTATTTATGGAGACTGACAATCTTACTAAATTTCGCAAGATAGTAGCCGGTCTGGAGCCTTCGAAAAGAGAGGCTCTTATGGCCCGTATGAAGGGCATGTCCAAGGAAGAGGCTATGGGTCTTGTTGACCGCATGGTCGAGATATCAGAGCAGCGCAAGATCGAGATCACGGCAAGGCCCAAGGTGCTGGCAGGAAGCGGACGAGAAGCTGCTCTCTCCGGAATGGACTTCGTCGTATCAAGACCCAGCACATATAGAGAAGTACCTGACGATTCGACGATCGAGATCGTAAAGAATCCGGGCAGAAGAGTTTCTGTTCCCCATAATTCCAGACCTGACCAGCGTCCCGTTAAGAGAGCTGAGCCTGCTGTGGCAAGAGCCGGCAGGGAACAGGTGGCAAGAAGGATCGCTCAAAGAGAGCAGCTTGCATCATTGGAGCAGCAGAGGAAAGCCAGAAATGCCTTCCTTACCAGAAAGATCTTACGCGTAACGGGCAAGTATCTTGCAAGAGTAATGGGCACGGCAGTGCTTACACTTGTACTTGTGCTTGCCGGTTTTTATACATTCCTCGGCATCATCATGAAGGGACCTTCCCCTCATCTTAGAAACCAGTTCGTTCCTTCTGTAATGGAATCTTCTGCAGGCGGCGTTCTTGCCAGAATGATCCTTACAGACGAAGAAATCGACGCCATCTTGAACAGCAATAAGACTCAGGGATTTTCCGAGATCACCGATACGACACTCGTTAATGCTATGGCAGCTGAGCAGAAAAAGAAGTCTGATGCTAATGCCGCAGCAGTAAATGACCTTGATCCTGACGGCGACGGCATCGAAGTACACGATGTCTCCGGCCCGATGTATCACGGAAAGATGCTCGTAATCTACGATCCTTCAAGGATCATGGTCGCCACGATCGACAACTATAACCATAACGGTGCCGGTCTTACACTTAAGCAGCTCATTGACAAGTACGGCGGCGTCGGCGGTATCAACGGCGGACAGTACGAAGACAAGAACGGTATGGGCATAGGCGGCTGGCCTGAAGGCATCGTTATCTCCGAAGGCAAGCTCAGAATGGGCAGCAAGGGCGGCACATATGATGTCTACGGCCTTACGAACGAGAATGTACTTGTAGTAGGCAGGATGACAGCTCAGAAGGCTCTTGATATCGGCGTCAGAGATGCAGTCTCGTTCGGTCCCGCACTTATCGTAAACGGCGTAGCTGCCAAGTACAGCGGCGCAGGCGGCGGACTTAACCCCAGAACTGCTATCGGCCAGAGAGAAGACGGCGCGATCCTTCTCCTCGTAATCGAAGGAAGAAAGACATCCTCAATGGGCGCTACGATGGCAGATCTCATCAAGGTCATGCAGGATTACGGTGCGGTCAACGCAGCTAACCTTGACGGCGGAATGTCTTCCGCAATGTGGCTTTACGATGATGAGCTCGTATCAAGTTCATCGATCAGAGTATCACGCCAGATGCCTACAGCATTCATTATCCTGCCCCAGAAGGGCAGCGAGGGTGCTGCTAAGCCTGCGGAGGGTTAAATGAAGTCCTCAGCGAATAAACAGGAAAACAACACGACGGAAAATGGGAAGAGCAGGAAGTTAAACTACTTTCTCATTTTCCTTGTCTGCTGGCTCGTTCTGGTAACAGGCTTTATTGCCTGGTTCCTCTTAAGGTTCAATGATTTCGCCGCCAAGTACGAAGAACAGTATCAGGCATCATTGCCTTACCATACTGCAGAGGCGGTAACCGCGCATTTCAACGCTCACGATGTTGATTATATCTGGGAGAATATGGCTCAAAAGCCTGAAGTTACCGTTTTCGAAGACGAGACAACAGTCAAGGAATACGTAACCTCGCTTATATCTGACAAGACATTCGTATGCGCTGAGGCAGACAGCTCCACTGACAGCGATCCCGAATTCTACGTAAAGACATCTGACGGCCTTGTGGTCGCTAAGATCATCCTTGCAGAGGATAAGAGCAAGGAGCTTCCTTACGGCTTTAAGGCATGGAAAGAAGGCCAGCTCGAGTTCTATACGGCAGCAAACGAGACAGCTGACATCACTGCGCCTTCGACATATAAGATCTTCGTAAACGGCAAGGAACTCAATGATTCCCATTTGGCAGGTGAGGTTGAGGAATCAGAACTCAACCAGTACGTTAAGCCTTATGCCGAGATCCCGGGTACCGCGCATTATCAGATCACGGGTCTTTACGCTAAGCCTGTTGTTACCGCAAAGGATTATACGGGACACGAGTGTGAATGCGTTTACGATGAGAATACCGATACATACAGCGTCGGATTCATAAAGGATTTCGAAGGCAAGGACGAGCTCTCCGAATTTGCGATCAAGTTCGCTTCGACCTTTGCAAATTACATCTCACAGGATGCCGGAGCCACGGCCCTTGATAAGTATTTCCCGAGTGGAAGCCAGCAGCTCAGCTACATCAAGCGAAATTCTTCAAGACAGCTCTATACCAAGCACGGAAAAGTCGAGATCAAGAACGGCGAGATCAAGGATATCACGGTATTCTCTGACGACGTTGTTTATATGGAAGTCTATGTCGAGCAGCACATGCAGATGTATTTCGGATCAAAGGAGCCGGAAGTCATCCCGACGGATGCCCACGTATATTTCGTCAAGATAAAGGGCAAGTGGTACGTAGGCGGAATCCAGTACTGATATGGATTTGTTGATCCGGAGTCAGGCTGTGCGCCTCATTCTCAGTTAAGGATTTGTTGCCTTCTAAGCGGACTCAAGAAGCAACATTTGAAGCAACAATTCTTAAACGGCTGATCAAGCGTACCAAACAGCCCGAGGGACTCGAAAAAACTGACCTCTCAATTCACCAAAACAGGCGCTGTCATTTGAGTGACGACGCCTTTTTAATTGCCGTAGTTTTACCACAGAATTACTTCTTTTTTGTAACGCTCCTGAAACTTTGTCTTTTATTTTAAATGATACAATCACAGTAGGCTATTATCGGACAATTATCGAAGGGGGTACTTTGTCTTGGAATTCACATATTCGAATGACGGCTTTCTGCCTTATTCATCTTTTGACTATATCTTTGGCGAGCGCGAAATGCCGGAGTTCGGCAAGGTCGCATCACCCTACATGAAGCCTCTTAAGACATGGAAGTTCTATCTTGCGAACGGCCAGTCTGAGGTTCCTTTCGGCGTAATGAATTCTTCTTTTGACGATTCTGACTGGCCGCTTATCAACTGTCCGTCAACTTGGCAGACAGAAGGCTTCGGTCTGCCTCAGAATCTCATCTATGACTATCCTGAGAGAGTTGCTCAGGATGTGGCAAGGAAAGAAGAGACGATAAGCGATAAGTATGTTCTAAAGTCCGTTGGTTACGACGATGACGAAGTAGGTATCTACAGGACTACAGTCGTATTTAAGCCTGAAGATATCGACAGGGCTCTTTACCTTGAGACATCAGGCATCTGCGGAAGCTTCAAGGTGTTTGTCAATGACAAGCTCCTCTGCAGCTCTCATGCGGTCTTCACGAGAAAGAGACTTCTTATCTCCGGCCTTGTAAGGGCAGGCGTTAACCAGATCACGATCATCGTTAACCGTTATGACAGGGATGACGACGGACATATCATCCTGGACATGATGAACTTCGGTTTCTCCGGCCTTTTCAGACCGATAATGATCGTTGAGGATTCACTGCTCGAATTGTCGAACCTTCATATCCAGCTCGAATATGTTCCTTCGGCATATATCTCTGAGGTCGCGAAAATGGATGCCCTTGCTACGCGTTCATCCGTATCACGTGTTCCTCACGGCGACTTCATGATCAAAGTCGATTTCTGCTTAAGAAACCACACGAATTACATGATCCCTTATTCCGTCCGCATATCGCTTTTGGAGGCGCGGGCAGAGTACGATCCTTATAAACTCCCGTTCGTCAACATCAAGGGCCAGAGCGAGCCTGTAGTAGGCGTCGTCGATGCATTGAAGGAGACAAGGGCAAACACTGATTTCGTAGCGCTTAACGTTGCGCAGTGGTCAGACTGTACGCCTGTTCAGTACGATATCGTTTTCGAGGTCATGGATTCTGAAGGAAAGGTCATATGCGCCAAGAAAAAGAGATTCGGCTTCAGGACTACCGAGATCGTTCAGGATAAGCTCAATATCAATGACAGAAGAGTTAACTTGAATCTCGTAAAGTACTATGAATTCGATCCTCAGAACGGTATAGCCGTATCTTTGGACCGCATGCGTCAGGACATTATCCTCATGAAGCGTGCCGGCATAAACGGAGTCATTGCTGACGGTATGCCTTTGTCAGACGATTTCTTAAATCTCTGCGACCAGTACGGCATGTATGTCATCGCGACTTCTTCCGTCCTTTACATGAGGGATTATGTCGAATCTGCGATGAACCACCCGTCAGTTGTTATGTGGGGCTTCCAGAAATACAACTTCAACTATGAGCTTGCACACAGGATCAAGCGTGAGTGCACCATGATCGACGATACCAGAAGATGGTACTGCGAAGCACAGATCGCATCCTCTGCAAACAAGAAGGCAAAGCCTCTCGAGAGGATATCCGACATGAAGCCCCTTCCGAGCGAAGCAGGTGCCGTATTCGGCCCTTGGGAAGACCTGTGCCTTGACAGAAAAAAGATATTCGACCTTAACAGGACAGGAAGAAATCTTTTCGAGACGATCCCCGGAAGAACGAGATTTACAGATGATGATACACCTTATAAGTGGATCCATCACGCAGACCTCGTCGGCGGCAAGCAGAAAGAGAATTCCTGCATCGGTCAGGGAATCGTTGATGCAGAACGTAACCCGCACCCGATCTATCTTGATATCAAGAAGCAGTGCCAGTCGGTCGTCATCTTTGCGGCAGCAGGCGATCCCGCTACTCTTACGATGCGCAATTCCAACCAGTTCGGTTATACGTCCGAGCTCGATCTCGAGTGGAAGATCCTGCTTGGCGGAAGAGCGATAATGTCCGGCAGAGGCGTCATTCCGGAGATCGAACCCTTAGGCTCAAGAACCCTGAAGTTCCCCTTTGCAACAGATGTCTTTACGACACCCGGCTGGGCTCAGGGCAAGGCTGAATTCGTTGAGATGTATATGAATGCGCTCTCGAAAGAACTTGTTTTCGATATCACGTTAAAGCTCCACAAGGATACCTATTACGCGAAGGCAGGCTATGAGGTTGCATTCTATCAGGACGTTCTTACTGATAATATCGCAAGCCCTGTAGGTGACATGCCTTCTGATTCATTAGGATTGGGAGACGGCGAAAAGCCAGAGGCAAAAGCGCCCATGCAGCTCGGCTCCGGCATGAAGGATCCTGAGAATACCCTCATGGATACCGGCGTCGACAGCGACCAGGCGCTCCTGACAGAAGATGACAACGGCAGGGTAGAGCGCATGAGTTCCAACAGCGGGCTCGCAGGCTATGAAAAAGGCTTTGATGACGATTCTGCTCCTCTTGATGAGAAGATCACGGACGTCATTACACATAATGCCGTTTATACGGTCCCTCACGGACTTTATGTAGGCAAGGGTGATCTTAAGATCGGATTCGGCAGGAACCCCGGAAGCCTTGAGAGCCTTGAGATCGCAGGATATAACTTCCTCAAGGGACCTCTTGTTCCGAGCTTTTACCGCTGTCCTTCAAATATCGACAGGACTGACAGGAGCTTTATCCTTGCAAGGACCGTTTTCTCTAAGGAAAGCGACTATGAGCATATCCAGGAGTCCATAAGGTACATAGGTTCCGAATACGGCAGCAGGGACGGCGAATTCACGATGATCTCAAGATACAAGTCATTTGCAATGCATGGCGAGGTCATCCTTTTCTATGAAGTTCCCAGAGCTGATACAGTCAGGGTAACACTTGAATTCAAGCCTAAGTATGACATGGTCAGATACGGTATAAGATTCCCGATAGTCAGGGACGACTGCGTATGTTCATGGTACGGAAGAGGCCCCGGCGAATCTTATGTAGACCGTAAGAATGCAGCAAGGCTCGGTGTCTATTCCGCAGGCGCCGGAAAGATCTATCACCCTTATGCAAGGCCTGCCGAGAACTCATCCCACACTGATACACAGGTCGTAAAGCTCACGAACGGTGACGGCGATTCGATCGAGATCAGAAGGATAGGCTACAACCCGAAGTTCGATTTCACGGTACTGCCTTATACGCCCGAGCAGATGAATGAGTTCCTGCATGAAGAGCAGCTCATGAACAACGATTTCTGCGAGTTCTTCTGCGACTTCGCTTCAAAGGAGATCGAGCGTACAAAAGACAACATAACTTCACAGCCCGTCAAGAAGGACGTTAAGTACAAAGAGACTTTTGAGATCCGTCTTGTACCGGGAGCAAATTACGTAGGAGAAGCATGAAATGGATAATAAAGAGAGAATGCTTGCGAATCTTCCTTATAAGTCATGGATGGACGGCTTAAACGAAGAGCGCATGGAATGTAAGAAGAAGCTTTACAGATATAACAACATGGAGCCTGAGCTTCAGGCTGAAAGAGAAAAGCTCCTTCGCGAGATACTGGGAAAGACCAAGGAAGGCTATCTTTGCATTGAGTCGCCTTTCCACTGCGACTACGGTTATAACATCGAAGTCGGAACGGACTTTTTCGCAAACTACAACTTCATAGTACTTGATGTAGGCAAGGTTAAGATCGGCGACCACTTCATGTGCGGTCCCAATGTCCAGATCTGTACGGCAGGACATCCGATCCATCCTGAGTCAAGGAACTCAGGTTATGAATACGGGATCGACATTACGATCGGCGAAAATGTCTGGATCGGCGGCAACGTCCTTGTATGCCCGGGCGTTACGATCGGCAATAACGTCGTAATAGGCGGCGGCAGCGTAGTAACCAAGGATATTCCCGACAATGTGGTTGCAGTAGGCAATCCCTGCCGTGTGTTAAGAGAGATTACTGAAGAAGACAGACATTATTATTTCCGCGACAGGAAGTTCGATGTCGACGATTATATGTAACTGCTATTGATTTTTGATATTAGTTAATGCCCGGTAGAAAAGCCGGGCTTTTTTATGAGTGCATGCTAAAACTCCCGGCAAAACAGCTGGCGCCGCCGGGCATTCTGCCGTTCAAAAAGCCGTTTTTAGCCCAAATGAACGGCAAAACATGCGGCAGCGCCGTTCATTCTGCCGTTCATATTCAGAATCACAGCTAAAAGTTCGATCTATGCCTGGAAAACAACTCGGATTATAGTTCAGAACCGCGAAAATCACGGCTACATGTACGGCTACAGCCTTGAAAACAGCCGCGCTTTGGACCCTCGCAAAAACTATAAAAATCCCTTATTGCTTTAATCAATTAAATGGTACACTAATTTCATAATCATCTTGGAGGGAAGATCTATGAATAAATGGACCAGAGCGGCCATACCGGCTTTGTTGATTCACTGTTCTATCGGTACGGTCTATTGTTGGAGCACGTTCAAGCAATCTATCGCTGAAGCCATTGGCATGACTCCTTTTGCAGTAGGCTGGGCATTCAGCTTCGCGATCTTCTTCCTGGGTATGTCAGCTGCGTTTGCGGGCAAGATCGTTGAGCAGAACATTCACAGATCTTCCTTGATATCAGCCATCTGCTTTACTGCCGGCATGCTGGGCACAGGCGCCACGATCAAGTTCTTCCAGGGACCTCTGGCATTGATCCTTATCTATATCTTCTACGGCTGCATAATGGGTATCGGCTTAGGAATAGGTTACCTGACACCCGTTAAGACGCTTATGCTCTGGTTTAAGGATAATAAGGGCCTTGCGACCGGCATTTCCATCATGGGATTCGGTCTTGCAAAGGCTATCGCTACGCCGATCATGGAATTCCTCCAGAACAAGTTCGGCATTGCCCCTATGTTCTTTATCTTAGGCTGCGTTTACTTCGTAATGATGTTTGCAGGGCACCTGCTTCTTAAGAAGCCTGAGGGCTGGGTCGAGGATAAGGCCGTCAATAACAGCTTCAAGGCTGCGTCCATGTTTAAGGACAAGACATTTATCGGCATCTGGCTCATCTTCTATATCAATATACACTGCGGTCTCATGCTCATCACATATGAGAAGCAGCTGCTTAATGAGAAGTTCGCGGGACTTGCGATACTTGCTACTATTGTTGCTGTCGTTCCTTCGATCACAGCTGTCTGCAACGCTTTGGGCCGTATCGGTTATTCGACTGTCTCAGATAAGATGAAGGACAGGGCAACCGTTTACGGGATAATATTCCTGTCTTGCGTTCTGCTCTGCGGTCTTTCTGCGTTGGTCGGCAACGGCTGGGTCATCGTCATCTTACTCATGGTGATCAATCTGGGTTACGGCGGCGGCTTCTCAACTTTGCCTGCGCTTCTCGAATCAAGATTCGGAATGAAGAATATCTCAAAGATCCACGGCCTCTCATTGTCAGCATGGGCTGTTGCAGGTATCACGGGAAATAACCTTTCCGAGATCATCCTAAGCCATACCAATAACAATTACACGGTCATAATAATCACTGCCATGATCCTCTACGCCGTTGCAGGCGTTATCTATTTCACGATGGTAAAGGCGAAGAAGGCCTAATATGCCTGTCTGCGTTTCTACTGAGGTAATGAGGGCAAGCGATAAATGGACCATTGAGAACCTTGTCCCGTCAAAAGAACTGATGGCTAGAGCCGGCAGGGCTATTTTCGAGCATGTCGAATGGAAAGCACCGGTCGGCATTATCTGCGGCAAAGGCAATAATGCAGGCGACGGATTTGTCGTCGCATCGCTCCTAAAAGATCACAGGATCGACTGTGAGATCGTCCTGCTCTACGAGAATGCCTTCTCTGAGGACGGCCGGTATTTCTATGACAAGTGTCTCGAAAAAGGTATCAGGACCGTTTCTAGAGGCAATTACGGCGGTTATAAGACCATTCTCGACTGTATCTTCGGTACAGGCTTTAAGGGTGAAGTCAAAGAGCCTGCCAGAACTGCCATTGAGAACATCAATTCGTCAGGTGCTTACATCGTGTCCGCCGATATAAACAGCGGACTTAACGGCGATACGGGCCTTGGTGATCTTTATGTCAGATCCGACCTGACTGTATCGATCGGAACATTTAAATACGGACATTTCCTTGGCAATGCCAAAGAAGCCATGAAGGATAAGATCAACTGCGATATCGGGATAAAGATCATAGGGGAGACGAGAGAACTGTCTTAAGCCTTACAGCTCTAATGGTATAATTGTTCTATTCTATTTTATTCTCGTGGTGCCAATAAGATGAGTGAGCCTGATGCAATCAAGACAAGTAAGAATAAGTATCTGCCAATACTTATCATTAATGCTGTCCTGATCCTGGCGGTCATCTTCAGGGCATTCCTGTGCATCAGCGTCATGGACGAGGTCTTTAATATCGGCCAGGCGTTAAGGTCCCTTCAGGGTAATACTTTCCTCGTTGAGAACTGGGATTATTTCCAGACAGGAGATTCGTTTCTAATTCCGTTTATCTTTGTCTTTACCAGGATAACCGGTTCGACTGAAGGCATCGTCCTGTTCTCAAGGATCGTATTTATCGTGCTGCAGCTGCTCCTGGCAACTTTCCTTTACAAGATCCTGTCGCGATTTTTCGACCGCATTAGTTCTTTGTTTGCGGTCGTTATCTATTCGACTGCGGTCTCATTCCTTTTGTTCTACATGTGGTACGACAACTGGGAATTGTTCTTCAGGCTCATAGGATTGTTCCTGGTATTCTGTGCGATTACTTCTTTTGATCAGAAGAATGTAAAAAAGGCTTATCTTATGGTCTTTATTGCAGGCATCGCTCATGCGTGCATGGTATTTGCTTATCCGACTATGATCGTCCTTTATGTTTATGTGCTTGCGATACTCTTCTTTTACAGGAGAAAGCAGTCGGCTAAAGCGCATAACCTTATGGCCTTGTTCTATATCCTCGGAGCTGCTATGGTCTTTGCCGTTTTCATGTTGTATGTGCTGAAGATCGGTATAAGCAATCTCTTTATATTTAACAACGCCATGGCTGAGGCGGGATTGTCATCAACGGGCAGGGAAGGATTTTTCTCATTCGCGAGCATGATCGAGAAGATAATCGCACTCTTTTCCGAGAACATAGTCTTCTATATGTTTCCGATGGTCTTCTTTGCTGTCAGTATCCTTATCCTTTATGTATTCCGTAAGAATAAGCACAGGATCATCATGTTCAGTGCGGTAATGCTCGCAGGATGCATTGTTCATGTGCTAATGACGGTCTTCCGTACGGACTGCCTTAATACGCTGATGACTTATCTGTCGCTATATACTATCCCTTTGTATCTGCTTGTCAGAAAGAAAACCGATAAGGGAAGACAGTTTAAAGATCTCCTCATGATATTGTGGGTCACTTCCTACATTGCAGGATTTGTCTATTCAATGACTGCACTTAACGGTGCCATCAAGTTTTCTGCCGGCACAAGGACCGGCGCTATCGTAACTGTCCTTTTGCTCTTTGAAGCAATTAGGATGAGTGAGATCAAGACAGACCGCATGACATTCTTTGGGATTCTGGCATCTGTCCTGGTTGTTATGAATGTATTTGCTGTATATTCGTTTTCCTTTGACGGGCTCAAACCATATGAATGCTCGGCAATGATAAAGTCAGGTATCTTCAAAGGGATCATTGACAGTCCTGAAAGCTCGAGAAGATATTCAGTCGTAGAGAAAGATCTCGCTGAAGTTATAACAGACAGCGACAAGACAATCGCCTGCGGGCCGTTTGCAATGGAGTTCTATCTCATGACAGATCTTACGCCTGACGCTGCAAATCTCTGGGATCCCAACAACACGGAACTTACTTTCCAGTACTACAAAACCTATTACGGAGAGCCTGATATAATTGTCATTCATGATTCTGCCGGCGACATCACAACGCCGGAATTCCTTGAATTCGTGGAAGAGAATTATGAGTTTGCCAAGTATACGGATGGATTTATTATCTATCGCCATAAATAACCGTTTTTTTTGCAATGCGAAAAAGCCAAAAGGGGATTAAATGGAAGAAAAGACATTATACGTTTCAGATCTTGACGGCACGCTGATGCACAAAGATCTGAAGATATCGGATTTCTCGGTTAAGACTATAAATGCACTGGTCGGAAAGGGCGTTGCTTTTACCTATGCTACGGCAAGGTCCATTTCCAGTGCAGGAACGATCACAAAAGATCTCAAGCTTAAGCTTCCGGTGATCACGAGAAACGGTGCAGTGCTTGCAGACAACAATACCGGAAAGATAATCGAGAAGGCATTATTCACGGAAAAAGAAGTGGAAATGCTGAAGGAAATGCTTCCTGAACTGCCAAAAACAGGCTTCGTGTCATGCTATTTCGGTGATGATATGAAAAAGGTCTTTGCCGGCAGCCTGCATACTGCTGAGCTTCAGGGTTATCTGGATTACTACAAGGATGATCCTTCTGTTGTTACCGTTTCCGATCTCTCTGAAATGTTCATGGGTAATCCGGGTTATGTGACCATCATAGGAGATAAGGATGAGATCGAGCCGCTTTATATCCGGACACGGGAATATAACGGCTGGGAATGCCTGTTCCAGAAGGACATTTACAGGGATGAATACTGGCTTGAAATAGCCCCGCGGAACAGCACAAAAGCAAAATCCATACTCAAACTTAAAGAAGAGTATGGATTTGATAAGCTTGTTGTTTTCGGAGATTCCGTAAATGATATTCCGATGTTTAAGATCGCAGATGAGGCCTATGCGGTATCTAACGCCGTTGATGAACTGAAAGCTTTGGCAACAGACATCATCGGAAGCAATGAGGAAGATGCGGTTGCTGTATATCTGAGCAAGGCAGAACCCGGCAAGCTCTGATAAGAATGGCCGCAAAACAGGGCATTAGTGCATTGTAACAACGTCTCAACGGCGTATAATCAAATTAATAAAACGTTTGAGTATTTAATCCTTACCGAATATGTAGTCTAACTATTTTATCGGATTAACAGTTCCGATCATTATTTGTTTCAATGTTGATAATACGTATTATACGTGTTATTATAAAACTGCCTTAAGAGCTGAAGACCGGCTTGGAGAACGCAATCAGAAAGCAGGCGGGAATTGAGAAATATTAATGTTGAGAGGGAAAGATATGAATAAGAAATTATCACATTCTCCTTTATATGTTTATCCGGCAGTGTTTACACCAGAACCGGAGGGTGGTTATTTTGTTCATTTTCCGGATATTGAGAATTGTTTTACATGTGGTGACACATTGGAAGAGGGAATAATGATGGCAGAGGAAGCACTTGCTCTTATGGTTTATTCAAACTATGAAGAGAAAGGCATTGAAGCTCCAAAGCCAACACCTATTAATGAGATCAAACTTAAGAAAAAAGAGTTTTCTTCATATGTAGCATGCGATACTACTCAATGCAGACGAAAGTTTGGAACCAGATCAGTAAAGAAAACACTGACAATCCCGGAATGGCTTAATGAGGCAGCCATGGCAGAAAGAATCAACTTCTCCCAGGTCCTGCAGGATGCCTTAAAGGAGAAGTTGAGAGTTAGCTGATATTTGATATTAATCGTGAAGTTGCAATTCATTTAGCTTCATCCAATACTGTCTGAAGCCTCTTCTGCATTACGGTAATCACGTCATCCATGGATTTCTGGCCGTTGAAGTATGATGAGGATTCTTCCATGAGAATGCTCTCGATCGCGCTGCCTTCGCTCATGCCGCCGTATGATGAAGATAAGACTTCTTCATATTTATCGATGATATCGTTTGTGAGCTTGGTCTTCTCTACCGATTTATCGTACTTGCTCTCTATCTCTATAGATTTGTTATAGGCTTCGAGTTTCTGTTCGGATACATAACGCATGGATCTGCGGTTTATCGGGTTGGATTCCTTGTAGCACTGAACATCATAAGACAAAAGGACTTTTACGAATTCCGCGCACGCTTCAGGATATTTTGTATCGGATGTTACGCATACGAATTCACGTGATACTGTCTGCGGACCTCTTCCGTCGTAAGAGGGGAGGCCGTAAACACCAAGGGTGCCGCCGAATATCTTATAACGGTCCAGATAGTTCTCGAAGGAATAGAAATTTCCGTATACGGCGCCGATCTTACCGTCAACTCCTGCGGTCTCGCCGGAAAGAGTACCGCTAATCTCCGCTTCCATTTCGGTGATGGCGCGGTTATGTTCAGTTACATAACCGAATCCGTAATTATCTGTGTTAGAACTCTTGTCGCTGCCATATTCTTCAACAAAAAGCATGAGGCTGCGGAAATCCTCGCAGTCAATATTAACCTTTCCGTCCTTGATAAACACATCACTCATATTCATGAAGAGCTTAGTGAAGTACTCGGGTTTGCTCATAAGGAATCCGGGTGTCTTACTTATGGGATCGTTGCCGTTACAAACGTCTTTTAAGAATTTCTCATATTCTTCGAATGTGAAGCCCTTCCTGCCTTCAGGAACATTTGAAGAGTCGGTGATCACGCCGGATGCACTTATGTCCAAAGGCATAAGATAAAGGCTGTCACCTGATCTCGAAGCCTCGACCGCATTCCAGAAATAATCTTCCTTGAAAGACGGATCATCGATGTTAAGGTAGGGCGCGAGATCAAGATATCGGTTGCTGTCAGAAGCATCTGATACGGGATTGTTGATAATGAGGATATCCGGGTTCACATCCTGATATTCACCGACATCATCGTATGGCATTACAAACTTTACGAAACAGGGATTATCCTGTCGGTTGTATATCTTGGCAGCATAGAGGTCCGAGTATTCAGGATAGGAATCCTTGCCAAGAGACATTGTAATAACTGTCTTGCCGGCATTAGGGTTTTTGTCGGCACGCTTCAGATGCATTATCTTATAGCCGTCTATCGATGAATAAAAACCGGAGTTGTCATATGTGTAGCCGCCGAGAATGACATCACTTCCGTCATCGGAAACATATAAGGTCTCAGTATCTATGACATCGTAGAAAGACTCATCGACGCTGTTGTAATCAAAGATCTGCGTAAGCTGGCCGGTCTCTTTATCAACGAAGTTCAAACCATACATATCACGCGAAATCGTCTTGCCGTTGCAGTATTCGAGCTGATAAGTTTCTTCACTGCCGTAAAGTCCTTTCAATTCTGAGAATACTCCTGTAGCAAGATCCAGCTGTGCATATACAAGATTGTCTGAGGCGATTACAGGGAAGATGACTTTGCCGTCTTCAGAAGGGATCATATCCCAGACATCAGATAATCCATACGAGAATAAACTGTATATTTCAGGTTCATATGAACTGCCGTCAGGCCTTATCACGATAATGACCTGTTCCTGCCATTTTTTCTCATATAATAAGAATATCTGATAGCCGTTTGTAGTATACATATCAGTAATGGACATTTCTTCAGGCTTATACCATCTGGATTCGGGAATGCTGATCTCCTTGCCGTTTAAATAATAGGTTTTCTCTGAACTGTTCCTGGCGATCAAACACTCAAGGATATTAAGCTGGCCATCTGATATCCAGGCTTTCTGGAGTGTCCTGAATTTACCGTTCTCATATGATGTGAATTCTTTTTTCTCCAAAAGCTTGCCGTCAAATGAGAATCTCAGTATTGATTCATCATATAATTCAGCAAGTTCTTCGTCTGTCAGTTTCTTGTAGTCTCCGCTGAAATGCTTCTCGGCCTCAGCCTTCATGTAGACAGAATCTTCCGAAGCTCCGATCTTCTCTAAGTAGCAGTAATCATATACATCCGAAGAATACAGATCAGATGTCTCAAATGAAGTAACTTCATACCAGGGATCAGTTTCCTTTATCACTTCATAATTTTTCTTTTTTGAAGCGCATGATACGGAAGATAATGCGGTAAGCATTACCAGAAGCGCAGAAATGAATTTTATGTCTTTTCGAGTTTTCATGAGTTTATTCTATACCAATCAGGGCTCGAAAAGAGTTAAGATTCAGGTAACATTTATGTCCTCAAATTGATTTGGGAAAGGTTTAGGAATAAGATTTTTACATGAGCAGAATATTGATCGTAGAAGATGATGAAGATATCGGTGCAGTCCTTCAAAGAGAGCTTACAAAGGACGGCTATGAAGTACTGCGCGCAGTAACCGGAACTGAAGGGCGCATGATGCTCGGTTCTAATCCCGACCTGATCCTGATGGATCTGATGCTCCCCGGACTTACAGGAGAGGAACTCCTTACGCACATACCTAAGGAGATACCCGTAATCGCGGTAAGTGCAAGGTCATCTATAGACGATAAGGTATCTTTATTAACGAGCGGCTGCGTTGACTATATAACAAAACCGTTCGACATGAAGGAGCTCAAGGCGAGAGTTGCAGCAGCTCTCAGAACTTCTTTGGGGAAGAAGACAAGTGGCCGCATCAAATGTGGGGAAATGGAGATCGATACCGACAAGCATGAGGTAACGGTCGGCGGCAGGGAATTGAAGCTTACAAGGACCGAATACGCGATCCTGAAGATGCTTGCTTCAGGTGACGGAAGAGTAATCTCAAAGTCTGAACTCTTAGACCTTATCAGGAGCGAGACACCCGACTGTACCGAAAGCTCGGTAAAGGTCCACGTAAGCAACCTTCGTAAGAAGATAAAGGAATTGACAGATACAGAATATATTGAGGCGGTTTGGGGAATAGGCTTCAAGCTGAAAGGAGACAATTAAATGGAAAACTTACTCTCGACCAAAGACCTGTGCAAGAAATACGGCAAGCACGAGATCCTTAAGAATGTAAACATGGATATTCCTAAGGGTTCGATCTTCGGTCTTGTCGGAAGGAATGGTGCAGGTAAGACCACGCTCATGAGGATCTTAACGGGCCTTGCAGAGCCTACTTCAGGCACATACAGCATCGCAGGGATCAAGAGCAATGACAAAAAGATATTAACTGTCAGAAGAAGGATGGGATCCATCATCGAGAGTCCTGCAATATACCGCAATCTTTCAGCTTATGACAACATAAAGCTTCAATATATCAATCTGGGAATGACATCATTTGAAAGCATTCCGGAACTTCTGAATCTTGTTGAACTTCAGGATACCGGAAAGAAGAAGGCAGGAAAGTTCTCTCTCGGTATGAGACAGAGACTCGGTATCGCCGTAGCTCTTTGCGGCAATCCGGACATCCTTATCCTTGACGAGCCGATCAACGGTCTTGATCCTCAGGGTATCATCCAGATGCGTGAGATCCTATTAAGGATCAATCACGAGAAGCATACCACTATTTTGATCTCAAGCCACATTCTTGAGGAATTGTCTAAGCTTGCTACTCACTATGCCTTCATCGAAAAAGGTGAGATCCTGCAAGAATTGAGCAGCAGTGAACTGATGGCTAAAGTCCGGAAGGCCTCAAGACTTAAGACTTCTTCGACTGAGCTTTTGTGTCCTGTTTTCGACCGCGAGGGGATCGAATACAAGGTCGTTGATGAAGAGAATATGGATATTTATTCTGACATCACTGCAAGTAAGATCGTATCTCTGGCTAATGAAGCAGGAACGGAAGTGCTCAGCATAACAGAGAATAACGAGAGCCTTGAAGGATACTTCATGAATCTCGTTGCCAAGAAGGACGGGATCTCATGATCCGGGCATTAAGATCATCTTTTTTCAGATTCTTCAGTACAGGACTTTTCATTAAGAGCCTGATCTTTTCAGTGGTCCTGGCTTTTTTCCAGATCTTCAGAACCTGTACTGAAGAACTTGGCCTGTTACCGTTCCAACAGCCGAGATATATCAACAATACTTTCATTATGATGAATATGCTGTCACTCCTATATGTAGTTCCGTTCGGCATCGCTATATTTGCATCTATCCATACGGGATCGGATATTCAGTTCCGTTCGATCAATAACAAGATCACCACGGGCGTATCCAGAACAAGCATTTTATTATCCGACCTGATCGTTACTGTTCTGTCTGCAGAGTTTTCGATCGTGCTGCAGATGTTGATCTTTTATCTGTATGCAAGATTTGTTCCGGTCAAGTCAAACATATCCTTATCCGGAGTAATTATCAATTCCACACTGTGTATCATGGTCATCTGTGCGGCATTCGGCTCTGTTTATGTGCTTTTGCAGTTTTTCAGCAGCAATAAGCTTCTGGCGCTGATAATCACACTTCTGATAATCCCTGCGCTTATTGTATCGACGCAGTTGATGGAATCAAAACTTGATGAGCCTTATAGGCTATATCAATATGAAGAAGATGAGAACGGGGAGTCAAAGGTAACCGGCTGGACAGTGAATCCAAATTATATCGGAGGAACCCCCAGAACGATACTGAAATTTGTCTATGACACGAGCCCGTATTCTTTCTATTTTTTTGAATCGGATAAAGTCTCTCTTAAGACGGAAACAGAAGCCGCAGGCATTGTGTTCCTCACTGCGACGGCCCTTGGTGTTTTAAGCATAAATAAGAAGGAGTACCCCTGATCTATGAAGAAGATACTAGCAGGCATGTTCTTCAGGCTCGTCAGGGGATATGAGATCTGGGCCCTGATCGCATTGTTTTTATTTGCAGTCCCATACTTAACTTATGCGGATGTGATGACCCTTGATTATCTGTCTGCAAAATACATCCCGGGTTATACATATTCTTATGACTATGGTAAAGGCGAGACTGTAATCAGTAATGATAATGCCGATCAGTTCTGCTATAAGAATTCAGGCATTAGTGCATTCGATATCTATAGAGCACGGGTAGAGAAGATCCCACAGGATGAATTTGACAGACTGAACGATGAACTGTTCAATAATCCTGTCAGAGAAATGGAGAAGATCTACCAGGTGATCCAAAGGTCTTTTCTTATACCGGCTGTCCTCATGACCATATTTATCCCGGTTTTCTTCGGAAGGCTGTTTTCTGACGGTACGATAAAGAACATCGTTGCGTGTGGTTACAGCAAAGGAAAGATTTTTTTCGCATCACTGGTCATGACGGCAATCCTTGATATTGCCCTGATCCTGTCAAGCTTTCTTATAATAGCCGGTATCTGCATCTGGCTTAAGTGGCAGCCGCCGATATATCTGCCGGTATTGATCTCTGCAGCAGTAATATCAGTACTGCTCCTGTTCACGATCACGTCTGTCTGTATGGCTGTTATGTTTGCAGGAGCTAAAAAGACAATCGCTTTTGTGGCCGGCTTCTTAATGATAGCAGTACGTTTTTACCCGGTTTCTTTTTTCTGTACCACCCTTCTATGGATGGGTCAAGCTTCATCTGTTTCCGATATGGATCCGGATGTGCTGGAGCAGCTCAAAAAAGAAGGACGAGGCAGTCTGGAGATCAGGTTTGACCTTTCACAGTTTGTCGATAAGTACTATTTGAACGGAGAAGAGATCAGGTATATGTGGCAGGAAGAAAATGAC
>Ga0247608_10003158_pt1 | contig 19551 bp, 14 predicted proteins | sample 176DNAGHGlowgp2_FD_193490 | JGI IMG/M metagenome (GOLD analysis project Ga0247608, IMG submission 193490) | Sheep rumen microbial communities from Palmerston North, Manawatu-Wanganui, New Zealand - 1766 DNA GHGlow gp2 | ecosystem: Host-associated > Mammals > Digestive system > Stomach > Rumen ...
TAATGATGTGGTATTTAATCCTTCTTTTAAAGGTGCAGCCATAGGTAAAGAATTACATGGATTTAATGGTATGATATTAGGATCTCTTATTGCAGGTAATGAGAATGAATATATTAATAGCCTTAATGTTTGTATAAAGCTTATTAATAATTCATCTTATATAATTCCTATAATATCTAAGAGAATATTAAAGGATTCTAATGAATATAAAGAAAAAGCTAATACATTAGACTGGCTTATAAATAAGCTTAATGAAATAAAGGCCTGATGAATAATCATCAAGCCTTTTATAATACAGTATTGGACTTGTAAATATAATCCGCTTCAAATGAAGGATCTTCTTAAACTTCTTTATAAGCCAAGTATTTTTATTAATCTATTATTAAAATTATTAAATAATTCTAGCTTTTCTTTATTTCCAACTACATCCTCGTTATCAACAAATAATCTAGTATCAACATCTGTTTTTAAGACATATACAGCTTGTATTGAATCAAACTTATATTTTCTAAAATCATCGTTAGGCATTACTTTCTTCGCTTCTTGGATTAATAATAATTTTATTGCTAATAATAATCCTGCTTCTTCTCTATCAAACTTTCTAAATGCCTTTCTTGCATCAGACTTATTATGCTCTTCCAGAATTTTATAACCGCCTACCATTATTGTGCTTCCAACAATCAATGTAGCTAGGCTAATAATTCCTATGCCCAATTGCATATCGCTTTTAAATCCTATAAACCTTAAAAGACGAGTTGTTACGTTAGCAGCAGCATTTAATCCCCCAACTGAAGCAATTGAGCAGACTGGCAACATGATTGCAGTTAATATACCTAAAGCCCTCATTATCCCTCTTTGCTTATCAGAAAGATTCTTTTTTGTAACAGCCACATAATTGTCTATTAAACATTTCTCAATTTCCTTTAATCTTGCAAGATTACCAAATATCATTTTTGATATATCTGGAAGAATTTCATTAGAATACTCATATTTATAATAATCATCAAGAATTATTGATACACCTAGAGCAATTCTTTCTAATCCATATTTATCATTCGAATATATTTCGTATAGATTTGATGCTAGTGTGTTGTTAAACCATTGCTTATAATCACAGTCTGCATTTTCAGTTTCAAAATTTGCTATTACCTTATTAATAATTGCTATTTTATTAGACTTATTCTCTGAAAAATTTCCATTAAAATAATTTTTTGCTTTAGAAAAAATATCATATATTTTTGCTTCTTTATTAATCTTGCTATCTGCAACATATTTATCTCTTTCTAAAAATTCTTTTTCTCTAATTAATCTATAATATTGTATACTTGTAATAATATTTTTTTCTCTATTAATAGTACTTATAGCATAATCCATCATTATCACTTCCATTATATAGTCAATTTAAAAATCATTATAATTATCTATTAATTACATTAACTACTGTAATCCTATTTTTTACTAGATCAACATAACATATAGCAACTTTCTTATAAACAGTACCATCATATTCAACATCAACATTCATAGCAGTAATCCATATTCCTGCCCCTTGATATTCTTTTGTGAATCCAGTTAAAAACGGAATATCAACCTGTGTTTCTTGGTTTTTCATAACAATATACCAATTATACACGGCTCCATTATTTATTGTATTACGTGTAGTGTTTCTTAATGTCAGGTCATAATCACTGGTTCCAGCAACATCCTCACCGCATATTTGAGTAATATTATATGGATATAATCTTTCTCCGACCAATAATGAATCATCTATTATAGGCATGTATTCATCATCCCATATAGTTTTTAGAGATTCTGAAACGTTTCTAGTATCTTCATTATTTATAATAAAATATACACCCTCATCATATGTTATATCAAAGCTTCTAATAAACACTGACTTCGTTCCATATGATGTTAATTTTAGTTTATCACAATGCCATGTATTTTCATCTTGATAAGACCATACGCCATAGTTATCAACCCATAAATAGTAATCAGTAAGAGTACCTGATTTATCGCCATAAGTATGATACTTTGTAGGGTCAACATCAGTACCCTCTTCATTAAACACATCCAATGCTAAATAATTTTCAATTATTGTAACAGCTGCCTTTTTAGCCGTTTCAACTGGGAACACAGTTTCAAGTGCTTGAATAGCTGCTTTTTGTTCAGAAGACCCTTCCCATGTAATTGTTTTCTGTGCAACTAGTACTTCACCACACACTGAGCAATGTGATCCTTCAGTTAAACCATTTGAACTTGTTGTTGGAGCAACATATGGGTCAACAACAACTGTATGTTCCCCTGCGAGTTCTTGTTGTGCTACTATTATTTCTCCACATACTGAACAATGCGAACCCTCTGTAAGTCCTGGGTGCTGACAGTCTACTGCTGCTTCAGCTGCATCTATTACAATTGTATGGTCTCCCCTATATTCTGTGTAATCAGTCTTTCCACAAATTTCACATACTCTTCCAGCATCATGCTTTACATGAGTACAATCAATCAACTCATCATCAACAGCTTCAACATCCATCCAAGTATGCGCAAATCCATTTATGCAATCACCTTTCTTAGCATAATAATTAATGATTATCGCAACATCCGGCATGAATTTATCATTCTTTGAATATTTTGTACTTCCATCAATTGAAACTGATTTTACATCTCCATTAGAGGCTAATAATGATGTATTTTCTACTGGATTAAACACTATATTAGTAAAACCCTTTTTTACTAATGCTGCTTTTACATCTTTTCTATCCTCATACTTAAAATCAGATGATACTTTACCTATTTTAATTAATTCAATGGTAGCAGTTCCATCATCATCTACCACTGTCTCACCTGTCTCTTCTTGTTCCTCAATTTCTTCTGGCACTTCCAAACAAGATGTTAAAAGATTTCCAATAGAAATCAATGAAAAAACAAGTATAAAAATGCGTAATATTTTTTTCATAGCAATCACCCTTCCCTATAAAGTAGTTACTAACTGACTAAGAAAAAGCGGACCCAGTTTTACCTAGATCCGTTAGGATATAATATGATAAGATTAATAATATTACCCCCCCCCCACATTTGTGGGGAGAGGCAAGGTAATTATTGAGATATAATCGCTTTTTCCTAACAATATTATACCATATTTGTTATTATCTTTGCTAGTATTATGATAATATTAGCTATTTGAAGTGTTTGTAATAGGAGCAAATCTTGCCTCATAAATTAAGTTATTTGCAGGCATTGTAAATGTGTATTTACTATCTTTGCTTACTAATCCATTTTCATCATACCATATCTAATCTATTATGGAAGGTGTTCAATAATTGGTCAGTAAAACACCAAAGGGAGTAAGTGTCATTTGACAACTACTCCCATTTGTTTATAGTCGTATCTTCATAATTCTTATTATTTAAAAAGCATTAATGACTATAATCCAAAATCAAATTACAATATCTTTATTCCTTTATTTCTATTACATTTCCAACATAAAGTTTGTAGATTATCTTCTACCGTTAATCCGCCTTTTGCTATTGGAATAATATGATCGATTTCTAGTAACAAATTAGGCTCTTTTTGGATTGAATTACCACATATGCAACATGTGTAATTATCTCTTTCTTTTATCTTTTCTCTTAATTTTGTTGTCATTAAAGCTCGTTGTTCTTTAGCTAAATACTCTAAAGATAATCTATCCTGTAGTTGATTAATAAGCTCTGTAATAGTTTCTTCATTCATTGGAATAGTAAATGAACGTTGTGCCATACCTCCATTGCTAGTATAGACAAACTTATATTCTACATTTAAAACATTTTCGTCAATTATAGCAAATCCAAGTCTCGAATAAAAACCATCCTCATCGTCCTCTAACACATAAGATGGAACATTTTTAATATATTCATAATAATCTATTTTATAATTATCAATTATTTTTTTTGCATCTCTCAATGCATCTAGTTCATTTAATAGGTTTTTTAAATCAACAATTTGATCTTTATATAGCCCTTTATTAGAATAAAAGTTCTTAATAACATAAGGAATTGGATTGTTTTCTGCACTACCAAATACATTGGCAGAGACTTCAGCGGTAAAAGGTGAAATAGTTTTATTATATGGTCTAATGTAATTATAAACATCACTATACTCTGTTTCATTCCTTGAAATTCTAGTACCAAACAATTTTGAAATATAGTCAATTTTGTCTTCAATGTATTTATTGAACTCTTTTTGAGATGAAATTAGTAATTCACATGCTTTCTTTACATTTTCAAAATCATCAGATGTATAGTATTCCATTAATCTTTTATTTTTGTTTTCTATTAAATCAACTGATTTTTTTGTCTCATTTATCACTTTTTCAATCAGTACCCACTCGTCTCCATCAAGATGTTTAATTCTTTGAATACTATTTACTGTTCTATCAAAAAGATTACTTATAAGCTCATCAAGGTTCTTCTTGTCATTTGTTGTAACTAAAGAATCTTTTAATTCATTAGCCTTATCTATAATTTCATTAACTAATAAATACTCATCCTTTTTCTTGGTTTCAACTTTAAGTTTTTCAATTTCTCGAATTTCTGATTTTGACATATAAAGTTCTGGATTTTTTTCAATATCATCCAATTTTTTAATATCTAATTTTATATCCTTATTTGCCAGATTATTTCCAGCAGTTGTTATATACTTTACTCTTATAATATATACTTTGCTACGAATCAAAATATTATTAGTCACATAATTCTTAAGAAATGGATATTCTTTTCTACCTGAAAGTGCATTTGTAGCCATAAATTTCTTCATTTGAATAGCTATTTGCTTCATTCTAGCTAAAGACTCCCTTATTTGATTAAATGAATTTCTATGGTCTTTAAAATAGGAACTATCATTATATTTTTCTAATGTTTGTCTACTTTTTACTGTTACATAATTATTATAATCCCCAAATAAAACAATAAACTCTTTTATATCCACTTGTGCCATTTCAAGTGCTTCCTCAATAATCCTTTTTTGAGCAGCAATTTTCATTTCTGTCGAAATCTTATTTATAAAATAACATACTATAACTATAAAAGCCAAACAGGCGATAGCTATTATAAACTCTAACATTTTACTTCTCCTTAATTAAATCTATTAGATACCTATCAGCAGGTACAAACTCTTCCTTATTCAATAACTCTTTCTTAGCAAACTTCTTTAAAAATGATGGGTTAGAATAATTAGTTAAAAACTTACCTTCCATATGATCACACCTAAAGATCTCTTTCCTAAAAATAACGATATTTTATACATTAATTTTACCATATTATTTATAAAAGTATAAGTTCTTGAACGGTTATTTTATTATATTTTTATAATATTTTTTTCATAATATTATTTATACTATTAACCATTCTTTCATATTTTATTATAAATATAAAATAAATGCTGTCCAAATAACGGACAGCACATAAAAGAGGAGCATCCACTCCTCTAATCTTACTTTCCTAAAACCTTCTTAATTCTTTCTATAGCCTCTAGGGTATTCTCATATGTATTAAATGAAGTTAATCTAAAATATCCTTCTAATCCAAATCCTACACCAGGTGTACCTATTACATTAGCCTTTGTTAATAGGAAATCAAAGAAATCCCATGATTTCATTCCATCAGGACATTCTAGCCATATATATGGGCTATTATGTCCTCCAGTATAGAATATACCAAGCTCGTCAAAGCATTTAGCTAATGCTTTGGCATTTCTTTTATAATAGGCTATATTCTCCTGGCATGCTTTTACACCATCAGGTGATAGGGCTGCTTCCGCAGCTCTTTGTGTTACATATGATACTCCATTAAATTTTGTAGCTTCTCTTCTTCTCCATATTTTATTTATTTCAAGATTTGCAGGAATGATTGTGTATCCACATCTTACTCCTGTAAATCCACAGGATTTAGATAGAGATCCTATCTCTATAGCACATTCTCTTGCTCCTTCAATTTCAAATATTGAATGTGGAATATTCTTATCTTCAATAAATGCTTCATATGCACTATCAAAGATAATAAGGGAACCTGTTGATACTGCGTGTTCTACCCACAACTTTAATTCATTATATGTATATGAGGCACCAGTTGGATTATTTGGAGAACAAAGGTAAATTACCTTTGCGCTATTATCTAATCCAACAGGTAATGGTGAAAATCTATTTTCCTTATTACCATGAAGTATATGAATAGAGTTTCCATTCATAGTATTTGAATCAATATATACTGGGTATACTGGTGATGTGATATATACCTCATTATGTCCTAATATATCAAGTATATTTGATACATCAGTTTTAGCTCCATCTGAAATGAAGATATCATCAAGTGATAAATCCACATTATAATTCTTATAATATTTAAGGACAGCTTCCTTAGTGAAGCTATATCCCCACTCAGGTGGATATCCCTTAAATGTATCAATTACACCCATTTCAGATACAGCATTATGCATCGCATCAACAACAATTTTAGGTAGGGGTAATGTTACATCGCCTATACCCATTCTTATAATTGGTGCGTCCGGGTTAATCTTTTTATAATCTGAAACCTTCTTATTAATTGTTGAAAAAAGATATGATTCAGATACATTTTTAAAATTATCATTTAATTTAATCTTCATAATATACTCCTTCATAAACCCTCTTAGCTGGACCTTCCATTATTACAGTAAAGTCAGGCTTTACTGTTATATATAGAGTTCCACCTACAAGGTCTACTCTAATAGGTTTATCGAATTCCGCAAGGCCAAGCTTACAAGATGCAGAGGCTACTGCACATGCGCCTGTACCACAGGCATATGTTTCAGCACTACCTCTTTCATACACTCTCATCTTGAAATGATTATCACCTATTTTCTCTACAAACTCTGTATTAACACGCTCTGGAAATAGCTTATAATTTTCAAAATATGGTCCCATAGATACAAGATCTAGAGAATCAATATCATTAATATATATTACAGAATGTGGGTTTCCCATAGAAACTGCTGTAATATTATATTTATTATTATTGATAACAACCTCTCTATCTATTACAGGATCCTTTGAATAAACTGGAATTGATTCTGGTGTAAATGAAGCCTTACCCATATCAACAGATACCATATCTACGGTATTATCATCTGTTATATGTAAATCTAGTGTTTTAACACCAGATTTAGTTTCAACAGTGATTTGCTTCTTATCTGTTAAATGGTTATCATATACATATTTTCCAACACATCTAACACCATTACCACACATATTACCTTCACTACCATCAGCATTAAATATTCTCATTTTAAAATCGCATGATTTAGATTTATCAATTGTAATAATGCCATCAGCTCCTACACAAAAATGCCTTTTTGACATTTCTATCGCTAGGCGCTCTAAATTCTTTATATTTTGATCTATAAGGTTAATATAGATATAATCATTACCGCATCCTTGCATTTTAGTAAACTTAATCATATTATCCCTCCATTGAGGCCTTAATAAAGCCATAAAATAATGGGTGGGCTTTATTAGGCCTTGATTTAAATTCAGGATGATATTGTACTCCTATAAAGAAGCGGCATTTATCATTCTCTATTGTTTCTACTAGGCTATTATCTGGTGCGAATCCAGATAATGTAAGTCCTCCCTTACTGTATTCATCCCTATAATCATTACAGAACTCATATCTATGTCTATGACGCTCAGATATTTCCTCACTGCCATATAGCTTAGATATTAAAGTTCCCTTCTTCAAATGGCATGGATAAGCTCCAAGCCTTAGTGTACCACCCATAGCTATGGTATCACTTTGTCCATCAACAAATCCTATTACCTGGTGTTTTGATGTTGGGTCAAACTCATGAGAGGTTGCGTCCTTATATCCAAGCACATTTCTTGCATATTCTATGCAGGCAATCTGCATTCCAAGACATATTCCAAGATATGGAATATTATTCTCTCTTGCGTATTTAGCCGCAAGTATCATTCCTTCTATTCCTCTATCACCAAATCCACCTGGAACAAGTATTCCATCGCTATCCTTTAATATATCATCTATGCTATCTAGCTTGATAGTATCACTATCAACCCAGTTGATATTAATTCTTGCTCCATTCGCATATCCTGCGTGTCTTAAGGCTTCAGCCACGCTTAGGTATGCGTCATGGAAGGCTGTATATTTTCCTACAAGAGAAATCTTTACCTCCTTTTGTAGGTTATGTATATTATCTACAAGCTTAATCCAATCCTTTAAATCTGGATTTTGTGCTTCCATATGAAGCTCTCTTAATACTATTGATGATAAGTTTTGTTTTTCAAGCATTAGTGGAGCTTCATATAGATTTGATAATGTTGTGTTTTCAATAACACAATCACGCTCTACATCACAAAATCCTGCAATCTTTTCAAATATAGTCTTATCCTCTATTGGATCATCTGATCTTAATACAATAATGTTTGGATTTATACCTCTTCCACGTAGTTCCTTTACAGAGTGCTGTGTAGGCTTTGACTTATGTTCACCAGAAGCCTTTAGGTATGGTACAAGACAAACATGTATATAACATACATTATCAAGCCCTACCTCACGACCAACCTCACGGATGGCTTCTAGGTATGGCTCTGATTCTATATCTCCTACAGTACCACCAATCTCTGTGATTACTACATCAGGATTAGTCTTTTCTCCAATCTTATATATAAAGCTTTTTATCTCATTGGTAATATTTGGGATATACTGTACAGTATGTCCTAAATACATACCATTTCTTTCCTTATTTATTACATTTTGAAATACCTTACCTGTTGTAAGGTTAGAATATTTATTTAAATCCTCATCAATAAATCTTTCATAATGTCCTAGGTCTAGGTCTGTTTCAGCCCCATCCTCTGTGACATACACCTCACCATGCTGGTAAGGTGACATAGTACCTGGGTCTACATTGATATATGGATCAAGCTTTTGGCTTATTACCTTTAATCCTCTTGATTTTAAAAGTCTTCCAAGGGATGCGGCTGTAATTCCCTTACCAAGCCCTGATACTACTCCTCCTGTTACAAATATATATTTCATTACTCTATACCTCCTTATGATACTTATTAATAATATCTATAGCTATATCTACCTTTGATACTCTTAAATCCATAGCCTTGCGGACTATGTATTTATGAGCATCATCCTCACTCATTCTTTCATTAGTGATAAGAAGCATTTTTGCTATATTTATTTTTCTACTTTCCTCAAGCTTTTCTTTAAGTGGCTTATCCTTTTTCTTCTCATGCATACTACCCTTTGCAGTTTCAAGCATTCTTACAGCCTGCACTACTACATCTGATCTTGTAGGCTTTGATATGGTGATTGCCCCATATTCTGATAGCTTATAGTATACGTTATCGTAATGTAGGTGAGATACAAAAATAATCGTAGGTATTTTTGTAGCATAATCCATTACGATACCGTATCCATTTGAGTCAGGAAGTGGTGAACTTACAATTATAAAATCTATCGTACGCTCTACAAGTATTCTTTTAGCGAAATTCTCACTTGTAGATATTAGTATTTCATAATCCTCGCTGAATAGGCTTGTAAGTAGGGTATTTAATTTATCATTATTACATACAATAAGCATTGTATATTTCATTTGCCTATTCAGCTCCTTTCATCCTACTTTATATAGGATTCTAATATACGTTCATTAACATATTTCTTTATAAAATCTGATTCCTTTGAAATCATTTTTGCCTCATCTAAGCTTTCTGGAAGCTTATCTAGGGTCTTTAATATTTCCTCCTTAGCCTCAAACAGGTTAAGGTCTAAAGGATTTCCTGGGTCAATCTTATTTTCTATTCCATCAACCATTGCATATATTAAAAGGCTAAAGGCTATGTATGGATTACAGATTGGGTCAGGTGAGCGTAGCTCAAATCTCTTATAAGGACCTTTAGCTGCAGGTATTCTTATAAGCTCACTACGATTCTCATTTGAATATGATATATAGCGAGGTGCGCTATCATGTCCTAATCTCTTATATGAATTAGGTGTTATATTAAGGAATGCTGTAATCTCCTTTATATGCTTTAGGATTCCTCCTATAGCATAAAAGAAATCAGCATCCTTATTCTTAGTGTTGACAGATATGTTTATATGATGGCCATTTCCAGGACGCCCTTCAAGTGGAGAAGGCTCAAATGAGGCGTATAGGCCGTTTAATGATGAAATAGTACGTACTACGTTCTTATATGTGATGGCATTATCAGCAGATGTTAGCGGGTCAGAATAATGGTAGTGAATCTCGTTTTGCCCTGGACCCTCCTCATGATGGGAACCACTTGGCTGTATTCCCATCTCTGATAGGGCAAGGCAAATTTCACGTCTTATATTTTCACCCTTATCATCTGGAGCTACATCCATATACATTGCATTGTCATATGGAATATTTGTAGGGTTACCCTCCATATCAAGCTTAAATAAATAGAATTCCATTTCACTACCAAAGCCAAACTCTATTCCCTTAGTTTTTGCATAATCTACTGCTTCCTTTAGCATTTCTCTTGTATCTACATTAAAAGGTGTTCCATCAGGGTTTTTGATATCACATATCATTCTTATAACCCTACCCTCTCTTGGTCTCCATGGAAGGATAGCTATTGTATCAGGATTAGGGAATAGGAATAGGTCACTTTTCTCCTCTCCCTTAAATCCTTTTATTGCCCATGCATCAATAGCTATTCCATATTCAAATGCTCTTTGTAGCTCAGATGGCATTATTGAGATGTTTTTTTGATTACCAAAAACATCTACAAATTGTAATCTGATGAACTTTACATCATCGTCCTTAACGTATTCTAGTATTGTATTTATATCTGTCATAAATAGTCCTCCTAATTTGCGCAATATAGCTGTTTATAAGGGTTCTTTGAGTTTGGTAGAACCTTAATGAACCTCTCCTTTGAAATCCCGCTTAAATCCTTATTAAAATATTTCTCATATTTTTTTAAATACTTCTCTATAGATTTCATATCATCTGCTGTAGCGTACTGTGCTACAACCTGGCTTGGAAATCTATAGTCTTCTATATTCCCTCTAATATACATACAACCACCATGCATACCGCATGCGGCATATTCTCCTATGGCGTGCTTTTTATTTTCAAGGTTTAATATAATAATTACTCCTCCTGCCTGATATTCCCCAAGGAAATCTCCTGCAGCTCCACCTGCAACTATCACAGGTATTTTATCCATATAGCTTTTCATATGAATACCTGTACGATATCCACAGTCTCCATCAATATATATTTCTCCACCACGCATTGCATATCCAACCGTATCCCCTGCGTGACCATGAACGATTATTTCACCATCGTTCATTGTGTCACCTAGAGCATCTGATGTATTTCCATAAATATCTATAATTGAACCATCAAGGTAGCATCCACAGGCATTACCAATAGTACCCTCAAGTATAAAATGCTTACCCTGTGAAGATGCGGCTATATATCTATGTCCTAATACATTTTTTATAGTTATTTCATTATCTGTAATATCTCTTACAAGATTGTTAACCTCATCGAATGTTTTATTCTTTGCGTCTATCATTTTTATCACTCTCCTGCATGCTTAATTCCAAGGATTCTAAGCTCAGCATCATTTAAATCATATCCACGAAGCATTAATCTATTTCCCTTTAATGCTTCGATGGAATTGATTCCCATTCCACCAAGTATTTCCTTTATTTCTCTTGTCCATGCTGTAACTAGATTTACAAGACGCTTAGCTCCAATTGTTGGATTAAGTCTTTTTGCAAGCTCAGGGTTTTGAGTTGCAATTCCCCAGTTACATTTACCACTCTTACAGTCTCTACATAAATGGCATCCTAAGGCTAGTAGTGCTGTTGTACCAATGTATACGGCATCAGCTCCAAGAGCTATTGCCTTTACTACATCAGCACTAGATCTAATACTTCCAGATACTACTATTGATACATTTCCTCTAATGCCTTCCTCACGAAGCCTTTGATCAACTGCGGCTAATGCTAGCTCAACAGGAATTCCTACATTATCTCTTATTCTTGTAGGAGCTGCACCTGTACCTCCCTTATATCCATCTATTGCGATAATATCAGCACCACTTCTTGCGATACCTGATGCAATAGCTGAAATGTTATGTACAGCCGCAACCTTTACAATTACAGGACGGCTATAGCCTGTTGCTTCCTTTAATGAATATACAAGCTGACGTAGGTCCTCAATTGAATATATGTCATGGTGAGGTGCTGGAGAGATGGCATCACTACCCTCTGGTATCATACGAGTTTTTGATACATCTCCTATAGTCTTAGTACCTGGTAGATGTCCACCTACTCCAGGCTTTGCACCCTGACCCATTTTTATTTCAATTGCGGCTCCTCCATATAAATAATCCTTATATACTCCAAATCTTCCAGAGGCTACCTGAACTATTGTGTTATCAGTATATCCTTTAAGCTCTTCATGAAGTCCTCCCTCACCAGTGTTATAGAATATACCAAGCTCCTTTGCGGCCTCAGCTAAAGCTTTATGGGCATTAAGTGAGATTGCTCCATAGCTCATTCCCGCAAACATAATTGGTGTTTCAAGCTTTAGCTGTGGAGACATCTTAGTGATAAGCTTACCATCCTTATCACGCTTAATATCATTATCCTTCTTACCAAGAAAAACACGAGTCTCCATTGGCTCTCTTAGTGAATCTATTGGTGGATTTGTAACCTGTGAGGCATTAAGAAGCATATGATCAAAATAATTCTTGCTTCTATTAGGATTTCCCATTGATGATAATAGTACTCCTCCACTCTCACTTTGCTTATAAATCTCATGTATTAATGACTCAGTATAATTAGCATTCTCTCTTAGATGATTAACGCTTCTTCCAATTTGTAATGCCTTTGTTGGACAAATTGATACACATCTTTGGCAATCAACACATTTTGTGTTATCCGCAATCATCATCTTAAGTGTTTCATCATATTGATGTACACCATATGAGCATTGCTTCTCACATGCTCTACAGTTTGTACATTTATGATTATCTCTTATAATTTCAAATTCTGGATAAATATAACCCTCGTTCATATTTAATCCTCCTTCCTTACTGTTACAATAACAGGCTCTCCACCACGTGGAGAATATACACTATCAAGATTTGGCTCCATGCTTCTTATAGCACATTCCTCAGAACCAAAATAAACCATATCATCCTTATAACCTACAACTAGGCTTCTAAGCTTTAATCTATCATTTAATGCCATAAGACCACCATCAAATCCTACGATAATAGAGAATGGCCCTGTTACTAGAAGGGATGCATATGTATTACGTAGGAATGTATATTTTTCCTTTAAATCTGCAGGCATTCTATCAATCTCATCCCAGAAAGGAGCTGCCATTACAGAGGCTACCTCCTCTAGTGTTAAATGCTCTCTTCTTAATAGGAAATCAATTATATAGCACATAACCTCTGTATCTGTTTGAAGATTGCACTTATATCCAAACATCTCCATATATCTTCTATTGGCATCATATGATGAAATCTCTCCATTATGTACAATAGAATAATCTAGAAGGGCAAATGGATGTGATCCAGCCCACCATCCTGGTGTGTTTGTAGGATAACGACCATGTGCTGTCCACATATATCCCTCATATGTATCTAGCATAAAGAACTCTCCTACATCCTCAGGGAATCCTACAGCCTTAAATACTCCCATATTCTTTCCTGATGAGAATACATATGCACCATCTATTTCTGTATTAATATAAGTTACAATACGTGCTACATATTCCATCTCATCAAGCTCTGAATCCTTTAATCTATTTAGGTTAGGGCTTGCGAAATATCTCCAAATAAGTGGCTTGTTTTTAATAGCCTCATGCTTTCTTGTAGGAATTATTGAATATGATACAATCTCAAACATCCTAGATATATATTCCTCACACATATTCTTTGATGTCTCATTATCATAGAATATGTGTAATGCATAATAATCAGCATATTCAGGATAAATACCATATCCAGCAAATCCTCCACCAAGACCATTTGATCTATCATGCATTGTACGCATTGCATCTACTATCTTTTCTCCACTAAATCTTTTACCATCCTTACTGATCATTGCAGCTATTGCACATCCAGAGGGGTTTCTAAATTGTCCTTCCTTTAACATAATATAAATCACCTCATCAAAGCTTTTCCCTTATTTATTTATATAAGGTTCAAAAAAAACAAAAAAGGCGTTCAAAAAACAGATAGATATACCATCTATTTCTTGAACCCCGTTGTTCATATTACAAAGATAGCACTAGAATTATATGCAGTCAACAAGATTTTGTTTCAAAAAAGGTTAAAATAAATAAAATTCATAAAATAGGTAGTTCAAAAAATTTAATTCGTGAAATAGTTCTTTTAGGTGCCTCAAATGAATTATGTTAGGCAATAAAAGGGGTGTTTCAGGGTGTTTCCTTAAATAAAAATCAAAAATTTAATGGTTTAAAAAAATAAAATTTTGTTTTGTGGGTTTTGTTTGACCTATAACAAAAATGTCGTTGACTATTGTGATTTCAAGTAATACAATTAGGCTATCAAAAGCAATGGTGCTTCTGGGATATAGTGTCCCGGAGGCACCTTTTTTGTTTTGATAGTGTTTTAAGGAGGATATAAAAATATGGAACAAATCACAGATTATTTTGGATCCTTAGTATTTAATGATGAAGTCATGAGAAATAGACTTCCTAAGGATACCTACAAAACACTTAAGAAAACTATTACAGAGGATAAGGAGCTAGATATTAGTGTTGCGAATATCGTAGCGGAGGCTATGAAGAACTGGGCACTTGAGAATGGTGCTACACATTTCACACACTGGTTCCAGCCTATGACAGGAATCACTGCTGAAAAGCATGATTCATTTATCTCACCGCTTGATGGTGGTAAGGTTGTTCTTGAGTTTAGCGGAAAGGAGCTTATTAAAGGAGAGCCTGATGCTTCTTCATTCCCAAGTGGTGGAATTCGTTCTACATTTGAGGCTAGAGGATATACAGCTTGGGATCCTACATCATACGCATTTATAAAGGATAAGTGCTTATGTATTCCTACTGCCTTCTGCTCTTATGGTGGACAAGCGCTTGATAAGAAGACTCCACTTTTAAGATCTATGCAGGCTTTATCAAAGCAGGCAGTAAGAGCACTTCACCTTTTTGGTAATGAGGATGTTATTAGTGTTAAGACTACAGTAGGTCCTGAACAGGAATATTTCCTTGTTGATAAGGATTTATATAATAAGAGACCTGACCTAGTTTATACAGGTCGTACTCTTATTGGAGCTAAATCACCTAAGGGTCAAGAGCTTGATGATCATTATTTTGGAGTTATTAAGCCACGTATTAAGGATTTCATGGAAGATTTAAATAAGGAATTATGGAAGCTTGGAATCTTAGCTAAGACTGAGCATAATGAAGTAGCTCCTTCACAGCATGAGCTAGCTCCTATATTCGCTACAACTAACGTTGCGGCTGACCATAATCAATTAACTATGGAGATTATGCAGAAAGTTGCGAAGAGACATAAATTAGTATGTCTTCTTCATGAGAAGCCATTTGCTTATGTAAATGGAAGTGGTAAGCATAACAATTGGAGTATGTCTACAAACACTGGTATTAATCTTTTAGAGCCAGGAGATACTCCATCAGAGAATGCACAATTCCTTCTATTCCTTGCTGCTACTATCAAGGCAGTTGATGAATATCAGGATTTATTAAGAATAAGTGTCGCAAGTGCTGGAAATGATTTCAGACTTGGTGCTAATGAAGCTCCACCTGCTATCATTTCAATCTTCCTTGGAGATGAGCTTGATGCAGTATTAAATGCTATTGCAGATGATAAGGTATACAAGGGTAAGAAGCAAGCTCTTAAGATTGGTGTTGATGTACTTCCACCTTTACCAAAGGATACAACAGATAGAAACAGAACTTCTCCTTTCGCATTCACAGGAAATAAGTTCGAGTTCCGTATGCTTGGTTCTAGTGAGTCAATATCATGTGCTAACATTATGCTTAATACAGCAGTTGCTAAGGAGCTTGATGAGTTCTGTAACACTCTAGAGAAATCTAAGGATTTCGATTATGACCTACATGAGCTTATTAAGAAAACTATTATTGAGCATAAAAAGATTATATTCAATGGTAATGGATATACTGATGAATGGGTTTGTGAAGCTGAGAAGAGAGGATTATTAAATCTTAAATCAACTCCAGAGGCTTTAGCTCACTATATTGACAAAAAGAATATTGATCTTTTAAGTAAATATTCGGTATTTACTGAAGAGGAAACTCGTGCTCGTTACGAAATCAACCTAGAAAAGTACTTTAATGTTGTACACATTGAAGCACAAACTCTTGTTGATATGATTGAGCATGGTGTTCTTCCTGCATCAGTTAAATATGAGTCAGCTCTTCTTAAGGAATATAAGCTTAAGAAGGAGGCTATGATTGAATCAGCATATGAAATTGAAACAATTAATACTATTTCTTCTTTAGTTGATAAGGCATATGCTTCATTAAAGGAATTAAAGAAGGATATATTAAAGGCTTCAGATTACACTGATTCATTAGATAAGGCTTTGTATTATAGACAAACAATTCTTACTAAGATGAATGAGATTAGAGGATATGCAGATCAATTAGAGGAAAATGTATCTAAGGAAATGTGGCCTTATCCATCTTATGGTGATTTATTATTCGGGGTTAAGTAATTTTTAAAATATATATAAGGAAAAGGGGTATTTAAAATGGATTTTGGTATTTGGTTTTTAATTGGTGCAGCCTTAGTATTCTTTATGCAGGCTGGATTTGCAATGGTTGAGACAGGATTTACTCGTGCTAAGAACGCAGGAAATATCATTATGAAGAACCTTATGGACTTCTGTATTGGTACATTCGCTTTCTCAATCCTTGGTGCTGGATTAATGCTTGGTGAGGATAAGCTTGCAGGTCTTGTAGGTCTTCCTAACCTTGGTATGTGGAAAGATTTTGCAGGATATGATTGGTCATCTTTTGTATTCAATCTAGTATTCTGCGCAACTGCATCTACTATTGTATCTGGTGCAGTTGCTGAGCGTACTAAGTTTAGCTCATATTGTATTTATTCACTTATTATTTCACTTGTAATTTACCCAATTGAAGCACACTGGGTATGGGGTGGAGGTTGGTTAAGCCAACATGGATTTATTGACTTTGCAGGTTCTGCTTGTATCCACTCTGTTGGAGGTCTATGTGCTTTAATTGGAGCTATTATGATCGGTGCTCGTACTGGTAAGTATATTAGAGATGATGCTGGTAAGGTTATTAAGGTTAATGCTATTCAAGGTCACTCTCTAACTCTTGGAGCACTTGGATGCTTCATCCTTTGGTTTGGATGGTATGGATTCAACGGAGCTGCAGCTCAAAGCTTAACTGAGCTTGCTCAAATATTCGCAACTACAACAGTAGCTCCTGCATTCGCTACAGTAGCTTGCTTAATTCTTACTTGGGTTAAGAATGGTAAGCCTGATGTATCTATGTGCTTAAATGCTTCTCTTGCAGGTCTTGTAGCTATTACTGCAGGATGCCAAGCAGTTGATTATATTGGAGCCGCAATTATTGGTATTATTTCAGGAATTCTTGTTGATGTTGCTGTTGAGGTGATTGATAAGAAGTTCCATGTTGATGATCCTGTTGGAGCTATTGGAGTACATTTTGTAAATGGAATATTTGGTACAATTGCTGCAGGTCTATTCGCAACATCTAAGTCAGCTCTTGGAGTTGATGGTCCTATCTATGCATTAATTCATAACACATCATTTGCTGATGGATTAAAGGTTTTAGGATGGCAATTCCTTGGAATATTTGCAATTCTATTATGGACAGGATTAACTATTACTCTTACATTCTTCATTCTAAATAAGACAGTTGGACTTCGTGCTTCTGTAGAGGATGAAATTAAGGGTATGGATTTATCAGAGCATGGTATTGTAGCTTATGCTGACTTTGTACCACAGGTTGAATCAATTGATTATACTGGTGCTATTAAGGTTTTAGGAACTGTTCCTGAAGCTGAAGCTGTTGAGGTTAAGAAGATGGATATCGCAACTGAGGTTGATGTGCCATCAGCACTTCCTGCAACTAGTCTTCATAAGGTTGAAATAATTTGTAAAGAAAATATGCTAGATGCATTAAAGAATGCTATGAACTCTATTGGAGTATCTGGTATGACTGTAACTCATGTAATGGGTTGTGGTGTTGAACGTGGTAGACAAGAATTCTACCGTGGAGTTGCTGTAGAGGTAACACTTCTACCTAAGGTTCAGGTAGAAATGGTTGTATCAACAGTTCCTGTAGAAAAGATTGTAGATACAGCTAAGCGTACTCTATACACTGGACATATCGGTGATGGTAAGATCTTCGTATATGATGTAAGAAATGCTATCAAGGTACGTACTGGTGAAGAGGGGAGCGCAGCCTTACAGGATTCTAAATAATTTTGGTAATCTGTGATTAGATTATATGAGATTTGTGCCTACAATGATCTGTGGGCACAGATTTCCTATTTTAAAGGAGATATGATTTTATGTGTAGTATAATGGGTATTTATGGAGATATCGATTTCGCTTTATTTAAAAATGGCCTTGATAAAACTATATCAAGAGGACCTGACATGCAACGTATAGTCAACCTAGAAAAAGGATATCTAGGATTTAATAGACTAGCTATAATGGGACTAAACGAGAGTGGTATGCAGCCATTTAATATGGGTTCTTCATATGTTGTATGTAATGGTGAAATATATGGATTTAGAAAAATAAAGGAAATGCTAATTAATAAGGGATATAGCTTTAAAAGTGATTCAGACTGTGAAATACTTCTTCCTCTATATAAGGAAATGGGTGTAGAAATGTTTAAATCACTTGATGCTGAGTTTGCACTTATTATTTATGATAATAATAAGCTAATCGCAGCTCGTGATCCTATTGGTATTAGACCTCTTTATTATGGATATTATAATTCAAATATAATTTTTGCATCAGAGCCTAAGAATATTGTAGGAATTGTAGATAAGATTCTTCCATTCCCACCAGGACATTATTATATTGATGGAAAGTTCATCAAATATAGTGATGTATGTGATGTAAAAGAAATTAATCCTACACTAGATGAGGCCTTTAAAATGATACATGATAAGCTTGAGGCTGGTGTATTAAAAAGACTTGATTCTGATTCTAAGATAGGATATTTACTATCAGGTGGACTTGATTCTTCACTTGTATGTGCAATAGCCTCAAAGCATTCTAAAAAGCCAATTAAAACCTTTGCGATTGGAATGGATTATGACGCAATTGATTTAAAATATGCGAAAATAGTCGCAGACTATATCCATTCAGATCATACTGAGGTTATTATTACACGTGATGATGTAATAGATGCCCTTGAGCATATCATAAAGATACTTGCGACATATGACATCACAACTATAAGAGCATCTGTTGG
>Ga0247608_10003161_pt1 | contig 19542 bp, 17 predicted proteins | sample 176DNAGHGlowgp2_FD_193490 | JGI IMG/M metagenome (GOLD analysis project Ga0247608, IMG submission 193490) | Sheep rumen microbial communities from Palmerston North, Manawatu-Wanganui, New Zealand - 1766 DNA GHGlow gp2 | ecosystem: Host-associated > Mammals > Digestive system > Stomach > Rumen ...
CCACTGATGCAGATGATTCTGCAGGGTGTTTGGACGGAACGAAGCATAGTTCCATGCCATGTCGAGGAAAAGTTCGAGGTCGTAACTTGCCACCTTCACATCGTGCACATTCGCAATCCACTGCCTCCTCGCTCCATGCCGATATGCCTCGCTCATCTCTTGGTAGATAAGTCCTGGCTGCGTGCAAGTCAACCAAAGGTAGTCGTGAGGACGACCCCAATAACTCAGATGATAATACACACCCGAACCACCCTTGCGAGCTTGCTGTTCCTCATTGGGCAGACGCGTCATATAGCCATAATTGTCGTCGCACCATATCAAAGTCACATCCTCGGGCACTCGCAAACCATTTTCATAGATTTGCAGAACTTCCTTATAAGGTACAAAAGCCTGCGGGATGCTTTCCACGTCATGAGCCACATATTGCCGCAGCATCTCACGTTGGTCGTCTATCACCTTCTGTAGCCACAGCGTTTTCTCTTCCAAATTCTTCGGACCTTCCATGTCTCCATCATGAATGCCTCGCATACCGATGGTATAGACATTCTCATTCTTCCCCACTTCTTTCACACGCGAAATCCAGTAATCCTGCACCTGTTCCTGATTGGTGAGGTAGTTGAATCGTCCTCGCTCATCCACACTCCATTCCGTCGTATTGTTACGCATCATCGGTTCACAATGACTCGTTCCAACAATGATACCACAACTATCTGCCATTGCCATCGCTCCTTCCACCTGATAGAAAGGAACAGTACCTTCGTGCATGGCAGGCCATATCATATTGCCACGCAATCGCAAAAGCAATTGGAAGATTTTCTTGTAGGTCTGCACACCAATCTGCATCAATCGCTTACCTTTCACAGCACCCGTCTTGTAGTCGGAAGGTTCAAACGACCGATGGCTCCACACCAGCGTACTCCAGTCCTCATCGTTGATGAAAATGCCACGACGCTCCACCGAGGGACACTGCATCGAGGTAAAACCTTCCTTGATGTTCAGTTGTTCTTTCCTCTCTGGTAAGTTGTCGCCCCACCACACCCAAGGAGAAACCCCTGCCATGCGAGAAAGTTCCAGCAGTGCGTAAGCAGTACCTCGTCCGTTATTGCCAATCGCATAAATCTTTCCGTTTCGTTCAGCCACACAGAAAGCATCCATCTTTGCCAACAGTTCGTCCGTATCGATACCCATGTTTCGAAGTTTCTTCACAACCGACTTCTTCGCACAATTCATTTGGTAAATCAGAATCTGCGATTTCCCATTATCTCTCTGCTCAGCCGACATACCCGTCGTCAGTTTCATGTCCGACATGAACATATCCGTTGCAATCCTCACCACAGGAGCAACATCCGTTTGATAGGAAAAGTTGACAGGATGGATTCCATCAAACCAAACCACTTCCTTAGCAGAGACAGGAAAGGAAATAAAAAGTAGGAAAACCCACACCGCAATCGATAGATAGTTAGATAGTTTCATTATTATTTTAGAGAATTTGTGTTATTTGTTGACTGATTTTTCACTCTTCACTTTTCACTTCTCATTTTTCACTTTTCACTCCCCTCGCCATTTGGAGAGGGGTTGGGGGTGAGGCCCCTCTTTTTAACAAAATCCTTCCACGAAGAGTATTTCTTTTCCGACTGAGGAGCCCCCATCTGAATGAAATGGCAATAGGCGGCAGCAAGGGCATCAGTGGCATCCATCTGCACCTCCATGTCCTCCGCACTGATGTGGAGCATACGTTGGAGCATACCAGCCACTTGCTCCTTCGAAGCGGCACCATTACCCGTGATTGCCACTTTGATTTTTCGAGGCTCGTATTCATGGATAGGAATGTCACGGACGATGGCAGCAGCAATCGCAACGCCCTGAGCACGTCCCAACTTCAGCATCGATTGCACATTCTTCCCGTAGAAAGGAGCTTCGATGGCAAGTTCATCAGGTTTGTATTCATCTATCACACCCGTCACACGTTCGAAAATCCTTCCCAAGCGAAGATAAGGGTCACGCATATTCTTCAAATTGATAACCCCCATCGCCAACATCTCAGCCTTGTTCCCAACAACACGCAGCACCCCGTAACCCATCACGTTCGTGCCTGGGTCAATGCCCAACAGGATTTTCTCCATCTTTCTGCTTTCCATAAACAGTATCGTTTCGTTTTTCGTCTATAATTTTTCACTCATAACTTTTCACTCTTTACTTTTCATTCTACTCCCCTCGCCCTTTGGAGAGGGGTCGGGGGTGAGGCTTTTCAAAACACAACCTCCATCATTGTTGGAATACCTATCACCCTGTCAGTGAACACTTTCAGCATTTCCGCATGAAGTTTTGCTCCAACATCCGTGTACCAGCGATGAAGGGCAGCTGTATCTTCCGTTTCAAACTGCAGGGAGAAGCATTCCGTGTTCTCATCCTTGTGGGAAAGGATGCGCAAAAGGCGAGGATGGGTAACAGCACCTGAAGCAAGGGCAGCAGGCAACATCACTTCATGCACATAGATAACAAAGTTCTGTGCCTCCGTCTGGGCAACAGTATAAGTTGTATTGTAGATAATCATAGAGTCAAACCTTCATATTTTGTGCAAAGTTATAAAGAAAAATAAGAAAAAAGAATCAATCAAAAGAATTTCTTTATTTCCGCAAGGTGGATGAGAGGTCTTTTTTCCGCATGGCGGAACCATAAGTTTGGCAAAGCCAATCAAAAGGAATTTGAGATGAATCAAAAAGTTGTACGATTTTCTTGCGTTTTCCTCTGAAAATGTATGTTTTTTCATTGCTTTCGAAGGAAGCTCAGTCTGACTAAAACACTGCACCGTCACGACACAAATTCTGCACCGTCACGACACAAACATTTCAGGGCTTTTACAAAACTTTTGCACCGCTTTCACTGCGTGCGTCGATGGACGCATCAATCAATAAAATCTCTACGTTTTCATGTTTAGTTTCGTCGAACCTAAGGCTCATCATCGCTTTTATGAATAAATGCGCCTATCGTTAAAAAATACAAGAATTTTTGCAGGGCGGGAAAATATCCGTATCTTTGCATGATTTTTTGTAGCTATGCGAGGTTCAGAAACACGAACACGAGAGTTTTTCAACAAGAATCCCATCGCTACCAAAACCATATAATGCTCATAAGGTCTTGAAGAAACGAATCTACATATTTTTCCTCATGCTGACGGCTGTGTTCACCATCGCACAGAGTGGGCGAAGCGACGGCATGGGAAAAACGGATGGCTTGCGCTTCGATGTGGCACCCGACTCTGTGGCACCTCAACGAACTGCAGAGCGAGATTCGTTGACGAAACCCACCCTCACCGAAGAGCAGAAAGCTCTGGCTGAACTCGACTCCGTGAAACGGGCGTTCGATCGTGAACACGGCATCGGCAACGACAGTATCGCACCGCAAGGCAATCGCTCCGCGACGCAGCAGGGAAACGGCAGGGCGGTGCAATGGAACGATTCCATTGCCGCTGTGGAAGACTCCATCGCCAAGTCGAAGAAAGGTGCGCTGGAGGACCCTGTTGCCTTCGAGTCGAAGGACTCGTTGGTGTTCTTCATGGATACGAAAAACGCATACCTCTACGGCGAGGGCAAGGTGGATTACCAGAATGTATCGCTTTCTTCCGACTTGATTCAGATGAACATGGACAGTGCGCTGGTGCATGCCGTGGGCGTGGAGGACAGTTTGGGAAATGTGCATGGAAAGCCTCTCTTCAAGCAGGGAGGCGATGAATATGAGATAGATGCCATCTCCTACAATTTCAAGTCGCAAAAGGCGTTCATTTCGAATGTTGCCACGGAGCAGCAAGAGGGTTTCCTACGCAGTGAGGAAGCAAAAAAGGTGGATGACAAAATCATCAACATGCGAAGGGGTAGATACACGACTTGCGACGAGGAGCATCCGCATTTCTACATTGCGCTAAGCCGTGCGAAGGTGTATCGAGGCAAGAGTGTGTTCTCGGGTCCTGCTTGGCTGGTGGTGGAGGATGTGCCGCTGCCGTTGGCTGTGCCTTTCGCCTATTTCCCTTTCACGGATTCATACAGTTCAGGCTTCATCATGCCGAGCTATGGCGACGAGAGCACCCGAGGCTTCTATCTGCGCGATGGTGGCTATTACTTTGCCATCAACGACAACTGGGACTTGAAGCTGACTGGCGAAATCTTTACCAAGGGTTCGTGGGGCATCGGCGCTCAAACCACTTATAAGAAGCGATACAAGTATTCGGGCAACTTCTATTTCAACTACCAAGTGAGCGTCACGGGCGAAAAGAACCTGCCTGACTATTCCAAGGTGACGAACTTCAAGCTGCAGTGGAGCCACAAACAGGATGCGAAGGCGAGCCCGAACAGTTCGTTTTCTGCCAGTGTGAACTTCACGACGCAGAGTTACGAAAAGCACAACCTGACGAGCCTCTACAACCCTACTTCCTACGCACAGAGTACACGAACCTCGTCGGTGAGCTATTCGCGTTCCTTCCCTTCCATCGGACTGAGCTTGTCGTCGAGTATGAACCTTACGCAGAACCTGAAGGACTCTACCATCAACTTGAGTTTTCCCAACCTGAGCATCAACTTGCAACGCATCTACCCGTTCCGAAGGAAGAAGATGGTGGGCAAGGAACGTTGGTACGAGAAAATCTCGATGTACTACAAGGCTTCTTTGCAAAACAGCATCCAGACGAAGGAGGACAAACTGCTGAAGAGCAACTTGGTGAAGGACTGGAAGAACGGTATCAAGCACTCGATTCCGATTCAGGCATCGTTCCAAGTGCTGAAATACATCAACGTGGTGCCTTCGTTCAACTACGAGGCTCGCTGGTACACAAGGAAGGTGGAGCAGAGTTGGGACCAAATGAAGCAGGCAGTGGTGCGCGACACCATCTACGGTTTCAACCATGTGCATAATTACAACTTGGGTGTTCAGGTCAACACGAAACTCTACGGTTTCTACAAGTTCAATCCTAAGGTGTGGGGACAGAAACTGCAAATGGTGCGCCATGTGTTCACTCCCACCGTTAATTTCTCCTATGCTCCCGACTTCGGGGCGAGCAGGTATGGCTACCACAAGTACTACACCAAGACGGACTTGGAGGGAAACGTGAGCCAAGTGGCTTATTCTCCTTACGAGGGAGCTGTGTATAGCTATCCAGGGAAAGGAAAGTCGGGCATCGTGTCCTTTGACGTTGGCAACAACATTGAAATGAAAATCAAGAGTGACAAGGACTCGACGGGCGTGAAGAAAATCAGCATCATCGACGAGCTGGGCGCGAACCTCTCCTACAACATGGCTGCCAAAGAGAAGCCTTGGGGCAATCTTTCCACTCGCTTGCGACTGAAATGGGGAAAGGTCACGTTTAACATGAACACGACATGGATGACATACGCCTACCAGTTCGACCAAAATGGAAATGTTGTTGAAGGCAACAGGACAGAGTGGTCGTATGGGCGTTGGGGACGCTTCACAGGCACTTCGAAGAACCTATCTTACACGTTCAACAATCAGTCGTGGAGCAAAATCAAGAAAAGCATTCGCAAACTGTTGGGGCACGACGACGATGAGGAAGACGAAAACAAAAGCGAGAACGAGAACGAAAACGAAGGCGAGAGCGAAAACGATAACATAGGACCAGGACGACGCAACGCCAATCAGCAAAAGGGCAAGAAGGACAACAGCGAACTGGATGCAGATGGCTACATGAAATTCAATATTCCTTGGTCGTTCTCCATCTCCTACGGTATCACCATGTCGGAAGACCGATCTGCAAAGATTAACAAGAAAACGATGCGCTATCCTTATAAGTTTGTGCAGAACTTGAACTTCTCGGGAAGCTTGCGTTTGTCGTCGGGATGGAACATCAGCTATTCGTCGGGTTACGATTTCACGAGCAAGGCAATATCGATGACTTCGGTAAATATCTCTCGTGACATGCACTGTTTCAACATCTCGGGAGGCATGGTTTTTGGTCCTTTCACTTCGTACCACGTAACCATGCGTGCCAATGCCAGCACACTGACCGACGCACTGAAATACGACAAGAAGAGCTCGTACTCAAGTTCGATACAATGGTACTAAGAAAAGTAAAAAGGAAAAGCCTCACCCTCAACCCTCTCCAAAAGGCGAGGAGAGTAGAATGAAAAGAGAAATAAGTTGGAATTATTCTCAACCACGAATTGCTCGAATTTAACGAATTATTCATTAGAATATTAAAACATATTTCACGAACAAAAATGCTGGCATTTTTCAAATTAGAGAAATTAGAAAAATAAAAACTAAATTGGCTTATGCTTAATAATTCGTGTAAATTCGTGATATTCGTGGTTAAAAAATAAGCTAATGAAAAACGATGTTTTGTCTGCTCTGGGCATATCCCAGTTAAGCGAAATGCAGCTTTCTGTTTCTAAAATATGGAAGGAGCAGGAAGATAAAGATATTGTGCTACTATCACCGACGGGTAGCGGTAAAACAATTGCGTACCTTCTGCCGCTCATGGAACGTATCGACACAGGGAGAGACAGTGTGCAGGCTGTAGTGATAGTGCCATCGAGAGAATTGGCAATGCAGACAGACGAGGTGGTGAAGAACATGAAAGCGGGAGTGAGAAGCATCTGCTGCTATGGGGGTCGTCCCGCTATGGATGAGCACCGAAGGATGAATGCGGTGCTGCCACATATCATCATTGCCACCCCAGGACGATTAGTGGATCACCTCAACAAACGCAATTTTGAGGTTTCGTATGTACGAACACTTGTCATCGACGAATTCGACAAGAGTTTGGAATTCGGTTTTCAGGAAGAGATGCAAGAGGCCATTTCCATGCTTCCTCTCGTGAAGAAAAAAGTGCTTCTCAGTGCTACGGATGCGGAACAGATTCCTCAGTTTGTGGATTTGAACGAAACTGTGCGCATCGACTACCTGAAAGCGGAGGAACGAGTGAGTTTCAGCATCGTGCACTCTCCTCAGAAAGACAAACTCAACACCCTACTCGACTTGCTGCGTGCCTTGGGAGATGCAAAGAGCATCATTTTCTTGAACTATCGAGATGCCGTAGGTCGTGTTTATGATTTTCTGAAAGCACAGGGGGTTGCATGCGAGATGTTTCATGGTGGCATGGAACAGGACCGACGTGAGCGTGCCATCTATAAATTCAGCAACGGCACAAGCCATGTGCTGGTATCGACCGACTTAGGCTCCCGTGGGCTTGATATTCCAGATACGGATTGCATCATCCACTATCATCTTCCTCTCAATGAGGAGGCATACACGCATCGCAACGGACGCACATCTCGTTGGGAGGCGGAAGGACGAGCATTCATGATTCTTAACGAGGAAGAAACGCTCCCTGAATACATCGACGAGCATACCGTGCAAGAATTCTATATTCCTAAGAAATTGCCACCCATTGCTCAGCCCAAGATGGCTACTATTTATATAGGTAAGGGGAAAAAGGATAAGCTCAGCAAGATGGATGTGTTGGGATTCCTCTGCAAGATAGGTGGATTGGAGCGCAACGATGTAGGTCGCATCGATGTGAGGGACCATTGCTCCTACGCCGCTGTTTCACGTACCGTCATCAAGGATGTGCTGAAACGAGTGGAAGGACAGAAAATAAAAGGAATCAGAACCATCTTCAAAGAAGCCAGATAAAAAGTGAAAAGTGAAGAGTGAAAAGTGAAAAATGCCATCCGGATGGAATCGCTTCACTTTCCACTTCTCACTTTTCACTCTTCACTTTTCACTCCCCTCGCCCTCTAAGTTCCCCTCGCCCTTCGGAGAGGGGTTAGGGGTGAGGCTCGGGGTCGGGGGTGAGGCTTTATTCTCCTCCCCTCGGGGGTAATTGCGGAATAGGAGCAATTACGGGAGGGGACCTAAAATTGTATGCTCAAACCTGCTAATCCGAGGCCTTGGAATCCATAACCCAGCTCAACGAATGCTCGAATGTTTTTGGAACCAAATTCACAACCGATTGGACTGACTTGATAACCGAAACGAGTACCTTTCTTCGTTTCCACCTCCTTTAATAAGGTTTTTGCATCTTCATCCGAAACCCCACTCTTCACTTTTGAATCTTTGAAGGCAATGCACACACCTGCTGCCACTTTGGAATAGAGCGAAATGTTCTTCCTGTCGAACCACGAGGCTTTCACCGTAGGCATCACTGTGAAATAATTGTTTCTATTCTTTGCCACATCATCGTACGCTCCCGTGTCCTTGTTCTTCACACTCAAGGTATAACTGGTGTGCTGGTAGGTGACTGCTCCACCAATTTTCAAATTAGGAGTAACACGGTAGAGATACTGAACAGTGTAAGCAGGGGAAGTCTTTTCATCTTTTGCAGTTTTACTTGCGTCGTAAAGACCCAAAGTTATCATGGAAGCTATAGCCTTACCAAATCCCTCACCCAATCCTTCTGCGAGGGTAGTCTGGTTAGGAGTATAACCACCTACGGAAAAACTAAACTCAGACTTTGTGTCATTCTGTGCCATTGCACTGTTGCTTACTGCAAACATCATTGCCATCAAAGCAACCATCAAATAATTGTACTTTTTCATTTTCGTTTTTTTATTTTTTTTGTTTGATGGTGCAAAGTTAGGGTGTTTGGAGCAAACCATAAAAAAATGTCTGTGTGAGTTATCTCTTTTGTTGCGACAAACGGGGTGTTTTGCGTCAGAATGAGGGAGGAACGCGAAAAACTGTCGCAAAAGAGGCTTAATCTCCTAAAAATCTATTGGCAAGAGCTCCAAATTCTTCGATTCGCCTATCACGAAAGAAAGGCCACCAACGACGCACATTCTCACAACGCTGCATGTCGATGTCAACCACCGCTACCTCCTCCTTATTAATAGACGCGCGATAAAGGAACTCACCCTGAGACCCTACCACAAAACTACTTCCCCAGAACTGAATGCCATTCGTTTGCCCTGATGGGTCGGGTTCATAGCCCGTACGATTCACCGCAACGACAGGCAATCCGTTTGCCACGGCATGTCCGCGCTGCACCGTTGTCCATGCTTCTCGCTGACGTTCCTGCTCTTCCTTCGTGTCAGAAGACTCATAACCGATTGCCGTAGGATAAATCAGCAGTTCTGCTCCACGCAGAGCCATGAGTCGAGCACCCTCTGGATACCATTGGTCCCAACACACCTGCACGCCCAAGCACCCCACAGAAGTATGGATAGGTTGGAAACCCAAATCACCTGGAGTGAAATAGAATTTCTCGTAATAGGCAGGATCGTCGGGGATGTGCATCTTGCGATATTTGCCTGCAATCGAACCATCCTTCTCAAACACCACCGCCGTATTGTGATACAAGCCTGCGGCACGACGCTCAAAAAGCGAGGTGACAAGAACGATGGACAGTTCCTTGGCAAGTTTTCCATAAAACTCTGTGGAAGGTCCAGGGATAGGCTCTGCCAAATCGAAGCAATCCGTCGATTCCACTTGGCAGAAATACAATGAGTTATGCAACTCCTGCAACACAACCAGTTCCGCACCCTCAGCAGCAGCACAACGTATGTTGTTGGCTAATTTCTCTCGATTTTCTTCAATTGAAGCAGTACACGATTGTTGTACAATTCCTACTTTCATAGACATAGGTAGGTTCAAAAAATTATGTCGGATTGATTTTTAAATTGATTTGATTGGATTTTTGTCAGTTTTTGAGGGCGCATAGCGAGCTATGTAACCGAAAAAAGTGGCAAAAAGGCTTCGAATCAAACAAAAAACAACCGAAGTGATATTAATACTAATAGGTAGGAAAACTAAATCAGAATTTATTGAACCTACCTTAAATTTTGTGCAAAAATAGTTCTTTTGCATGAAAAAGCGAATGATTCGACCATATTTTTTGCATTTCATTCGAATTTGCCGTAACTTTGCATCTTCAATTGAAGAAAAAAAGAAAAAAGTAAAAAGTAAAAATGCTATCAGTAGCAATGCTTTTTAATTTTTAATTTTTCATTTTTAATTTTTCAAACTTACGCGATGCCAAGAATATCAGTGCGAGGCACAGAAATGCCAAGCTCACCAATTCGTAAATTAGCGCCACTGGCAGAAGATGCCAAGCGCAGAGGAATCCACGTTTATCATCTCAACATCGGACAGCCCGACCTGCCAACGCCGCAAGTCGCCATCGATGCCATCAAGAATATCGACCGAAAGATTCTGGAATACAGCCCAAGTCAAGGCTATCGCAGCTATCGCGAGAAACTGGTTGGATACTACAAGAAATTCAATATCAATCTCACTCCCGACGACATCATCATCACCAGTGGTGGTTCCGAGGCTGTGCTCTTCGCGTTCCTCTCCTGCCTCAATCCAGGCGACGAAATCATCGTGCCCGAACCAGCCTACGCCAACTACATGGCATTTGCCATTTCTGCTGGCGCCGTCATTCGCACCATCGCCACTACCATAGAGGAAGGCTTCTCCCTGCCAAAAGTGGAGAAATTCGAGGAACTCATCAACGAGCGCACACGCGCCATCCTCATTTGTAACCCTAACAACCCAACGGGTTATCTCTACACGCGTCGCGAAATGAACCAGATTCGCGACCTCGTGAAGAAATACGACCTCTATCTTTTCTCCGATGAAGTATATCGCGAATTCATCTACACGGGTTCCCCATATATTTCTGCCTGCCACCTCCAAGGCATAGAGCAGAACGTAGTGCTGATTGATTCCGTGAGCAAGCGCTATAACGAGTGCGGTATCCGTATCGGTGCACTCATCACGAAAAACGAAGAAGTCAGAAAAACCGTCCTCAAATTCTGTCAGGCACGCCTCTCCCCTCCACTCATCGGACAGATTGCCGCAGAGGCATCGCTCGATGTGCCAGAGGAATACGAGCGCGATGTATATGACGAATACGTGGAGCGTCGTAAGTGCCTGATAGATGGACTCAACCGCATTCCAGGCGTCTATTCCCCTATCCCAATGGGTGCTTTCTACACCGTTGCCAAACTCCCAGTAGATGATAGTGAGAAGTTCTGCGCATGGTGCTTAAGTGAATTCAACTACGAAGGCGAGACAGTGATGATGGCACCCGCAGCAGGTTTCTACACCACTCCCGGCTCAGGAAAGAATGAAGTACGTATCGCATACGTGTTGAAGAAGCACGACTTGGTCCGTGCCCTCTTCATCCTCCGCAAAGCCCTCGAAGCCTATCCAGGAAGAGTCGATTAGGCCCCCTCCCGAGGGGAGAGGGAGTGAAAAGTGAGAAGTGAAAAGTGAAAAATGCCATCCGGATGGCAACTCTTCACGCTCCACTCTTCACGCTTCACGCTCCACTCTTCACGCTTCACTCTTCATTTTTCACTTTCTTTCTACTCCCCTCGCCCTTCGGAGAGGGGTCGGGGGTGAGGCTTATGGTCGCTTCCGGCTCGAAATGAAGTTTAAAATTGAAACGTAAAATTATTTTTAAAATTCTAAATGATAATTCTAAATACAATTTCAAGCGAAGCGCCCCAAATCCTTTTAAATCCTTTAAATCCCTGATAATTTTTCACTCTTCACTTTTCACTTTCTTTCTCCTCCCCTCGGGGAGGTCGGGGGTGAGGCTTTTTTTTAAATGTCGTTCGAACTATTCATAGCACGCCGCATCTATGGTGACAAGACGGAAGGACCGCGTTTTTCCCGTCCTGCCGTTCGTATTGCCATTGCAGGAATAGCCATCGGACTCATCGTGATGATAGTGAGTGTGGCAGTCGTGTTAGGATTTAAGCGCGAAGTGAGTGGAAAAGTCATCGGTTTTGGTTCCCATGCACAGATACTCAGTTTGACCCAAGACCAGAACTATGTCATCTACCCCGTCGTCACCAACGATAGCCTGAAGGAAGTGGTGAAGAAGACAAGAGGAGTGAAACACATTCAGGAGTTTGCAGGCATAGCAGGTATGTTGAAAACCGACGAGGATTTCAGAGGCATCCAACTGAAAGGAATCGGTGAGGACTATGACATAAACTTTCTGAAACATTACCTCACCGAAGGAGAGATACCACAATTCTCCGCAGAGCAATCATCCAATAACATACTTATTTCCAAACGAATAGCCAAAGAACTTCATCTAAAGAATGAAGACAAGGTCTTTGCCTATTTCTTCGTCAATGGAAATATACGTGCACGTCGATTCATCATCAAGGGAATCTACGAAACCCACCTTGCGGAATACGACAAGGTGATGTGCTTCACCGATATTCGCACCGTCCGCAAGCTCAACGGATGGGAGAAGGACCAATCCTCCGGACTCGAAATAGAAGTGAGGGATTTCAGTCTGGTCGATGCCGTCGTTTCCCAACTCGTCGAGAAGGTGAACCACACCCCCGACCGCATCGGAGCCATGCGTGGCGCATTCAGCATCCGCGACATCGCTCCCCATATCTTCGCATGGCTCGACGTGCTCGACATGAATGTCGTGATGATACTCATTCTGATGATGGCAATAGGAGGATTCACCGTCATTTCCGGCTTGCTCATCGTCATGCTCGAGCGCATCAATATGATTGGCATCCTGAAAGCACTGGGAGCCACCAACATGCAAGTGCGCCGCATATTCCAGCATTTCGCCGTGATGCTCGTGGGCAAGGCAATCATCATTGGCGATATGATAGCTTTGATACTCTGCTTCACCCAGAAGAAATTCAACTTCATCAAACTCGATGCCGACACCTACTATATCGATTCCGTCCCCATCGAATTCAATTGGCTTTTCTTCCTGCTCATCAACTTCGGTGTGCTACTCATTTCAGCACTCATCATCTTCGGTTCCAGCTTCCTCATGAGCATCAAGGGCCCTGCCACCACCATTCGTTGGGAATAAGCACACCTCCACAACGGATGCACTGAAGAGAATCCCCTATCGCGCTTTTGCAAAGCCCCTATGGCGCAACTCTAAAGCCCCTATAGCGTAACGCAAAAGCCCCTATAGAGTAATGCAAAAGCCCCTATTGCGTAACGCTAATACCCCTATCGCGTAACGCTAATACCCCTATCGCGTAGCAGCAAATCCCTGATCTAATTTTAGTTTGTCACCATCGTAAAAAAGTGTACCAAGAGAGTCTTGATACACTATAAATAATTGTCTTGATACGACAGGGGAAAAGGGGTTATTCCTTCTTTTCGTTGTAGATTTCCTCCAGTCGCAACAACTCCTCGCGGTATTGGATGGCAAGCTCGAAATTGAGGTCCTTGGCAGCTTTCGCCATGAGCTTGCGGGTGTGCTCGATGGATGCAGAGAGCTGCTCGCGGTCCATCCGATTGACAATGGGGTCTTCTGCCACCTTCTGGAAATCGGGCTCTATATATGCCTTGCCCACATAATCGACTTTCCGCTCTGTCAATGCCTTGCGGATTTGGGTAGGTGTGATGCCATGCGCCTTGTTGTATGCCATCTGCTTGTTGCGACGACGGTTCGTCTCGTCGATGGTAAGCTGCATACTCTGGGTAATCTTATCGGCATAGAGGATGGCAGTTCCATTCACATTTCGAGCGGCACGCCCAATCGTCTGGGTGAGGGAGCGATGGCTTCGAAGGAATCCTTCTTTGTCGGCATCGAGAATCGCCACGAGCGACACCTCGGGAAGGTCGAGTCCTTCGCGAAGGAGATTGACTCCTACCAACACATCGATTTCTCCTCGTCGCAACCTATCGAGAATATCGACTCGCTCAAAGGTCTTGATTTCGCTGTGGATATAATCGGCACGCACTTCGTTCCGAAGGAGGTACTCGCACAGTTCCTCCGCCATGCGCTTGGTGAGCGTCGTCACAAGCACACGCTCATCCTTTTCCACTCGCTGCTGAATCTCTTCCATGAGGTCGTCAATCTGATTCTGAGTAGGACGAACTTCGATAACGGGGTCGAGCAATCCCGTAGGACGAATCACCTGTTCCACGATGACTCCTTCGGACTTCTCCAGCTCGTATTCGGCAGGAGTGGCACTCACATAGATGGTTTGCGGGGTGAGGGCTTCAAACTCATCGAATCGCAAAGGACGATTGTCGAGTGCTGCGGGGAGTCGGTAGCCATATTCTACGAGGGTGGTCTTTCGCTTTCTGTCGCCTCCATACATGGCACGAATCTGTGGCACACTCTCATGGCTTTCGTCAATCACCAAGAGGAAATCCTTCGGGAAGAAGTCGAGCAGACAGTAGGGACGTTCTCCTGCCTTGCGTCCATCAAAATAGCGGGAATAGTTCTCTATGCCGGAGCAATGCCCTAACTCTCGAATCATCTCCAAATCGTTGGTCACTCGTGTTTCCAACAGGTTCTTCTTGTTGTAGTCCCCGAGTTCCTCATAGTATTCAAGTCGGTCGTGAAGATCATTCTCTATATTCCTGATGGCTTCCAGGGTGCGCTCCTTGGATGTCATGAAAAGATTGGCTGGATAGATTTGATATTCTGGCAGGGAGTCAAGGGGCATGTTTGTGACTGCATCAATCTCATGGATGGAATCGATTTGGTCCCAAGCAAAGTTCACTCGCACAATCTTCTCGTCATACGCCAAGTAGATATCGACATTCTCTCCTTTCACGCGGAAATGTCCATGCGTGAGTTCCACATCATTTCGCACATAAAGACTATCGACTAACTTGCGAAGGAACACGCTTTGGTCGATGGCATCACCCACCTTGAAACGAACGATGTTTTCATCGAAATCCATGGGTGCTCCCATACCATATATACAGGAAACGGAACTGACCACGATGACATCGCTCCTGCCTGAAAGCAAGGCGGAGGCGGCAGCAAGGCGGAGGCGATCGACTTCCTCGTTGATGGCAAGGTCTTTCTCGATATAGGTGTCGGTAGCAGGAAGATAGGCTTCGGGCTGATAGTAATCGTAATAACTGACGTAGTATTCCACTGCATTGTGGGGAAAGAAAGCCTTCATCTCGGTGTAGAGCTGATGCGCCAATGTCTTATTATGGCTGAGAATCAGTGTGGGTTTGCCCACTTGTTGAATCACATTGGCAACGGTGAATGTCTTTCCGGACCCTGTCACTCCCAACAGTACCTGCCCAGGGAGTCCGTCTTTCACTCCCTCTACCAGCTGCTGGATTGCCTCTGGCTGGTCGCCCGTTGGTTCGTATTGCGATGTTAAATCAAAGTTCATTCGTTTAACGTTTAACGTTTAAAGTTTAACGAAGTTAGAAGGAAATGAGTGAAGTATGGAGAACAACGGAAAAAACGGAAAAATTTCGGAAAAACGGAAATATTGGCTTCATAGAGTTTCTGATATTTTAGAATTCATCGGATGAAAAAACTTAATTTTCAGTTTTTCCGTTCTTTTCCGTTTCTTCCGTTGTTATTCACTTTAATTTATTTGCAAATTTAGGTATTTTAATGATAAGTAAGGAAGTTTTGCACGGGTAATTATCTCATTATTCAACAAAATGTTGTATCTTTGCAAAGTTTTTCAGAGAACAACAATGAAGAAACTCCTTTTCTTAACCACTTTGACTCTTCTTTTGTTGTCTTCGTGCAGAAATTACAATGCCCTGCAGAAGACAACTGACTATGATTATAAATACGAGGCAGCTAAGCAGGCATACGCTGCTGGGCACTACACTCGCGCTTATCAGTTACTCGATGAGCTGATTCTCATCATGAAAGGTACATCCAATGCAGAGGAATGTCTGTTTATGGATGCGATGTGCTATTACAACATCCGTGATTACGAAACGGCTACGCTGCACTTCGACCGCTACTACAAATCTTATCCAAAGGGAATCTACACGGAATTGGCAAGATTCTATAGCGGCAAGTCATCGTTCTTGCAGTCGCCCGACCCTCGTTTGGACCAGACTCCAACCTATACTGCCATCAACTCTTTGCAGGACTTCTTGGAGTTTTACCCAATGTCGGACAAACGTGCCGAGGTGAACGACATGATTTTCCAATTGCAGAATCGTTTGGTACAGAAGGAATATGAGTCTGCACAACTTTACTACAACCTGGGAAACTATGTGGGAAACTGTACGAATGGAGGAAGCAACTACGAGGCTTGCATCATTACGGCAGAAAACGCCCTCAAGTCCTATCCTTACACCAACTTGCGTGAGGACCTCTACATGATGATTCTTCGTGCTCGCTACCATTTGGCAAGCAACAGTGTGGATGAAAAAGCAAATGAGCGCTTTACTCAAACCATTGATGAATACTGGGGCTTCAAGAACGAGTTCCCTGATAGCAAATATATCAATGAGGCTGACCGCATCTTCCGTCACGCCAATGCAAAGCTGACGAAAAAGGGTATCACGCTTGAAGAAGACAAGGACGTGGCTGTGAAATAGAACCGCCTGTCCCCTACCCTTCTCCATCAAAAGAGTATCTAAAGTTTCACATGTGAATATTTTAACCACAGATGTATCAGATGCACACTGATTTTTCATTAAAAAAACAATGATTAATCTGATTAATCTGATTAATCTGATAAAAAATAAATCAGAAAAATCATTTAATCAAGCACGCCAGTGCGATGTTTTTATTAAAATAATCTGTAAAATCTGAGTAATCTGTGGTGAAAGAAATACTTGCGAAAGTTGAATAAGTATCATAGGACAAAAGCTCTAAATATTAAACACTAAACATTTTAAATATAATGGATTTCAAAAAGACAAATGCACCAACCAACACTGTGACTCGTAACTTGAACGATTTCAGCAAGGATACAGGCAATGTTTACGAAAGTGTGGTTATCATTGGCAAACGTGCCAACCAAATTGCTGCTCAGATGAAGGACGAGCTCTCGAAGAAGCTTCAGGAGTTTGGTTCGAATCAGGATAACCTTGAAGAGATTTTCGAGAACGACGAACAAATCCAGATTTCTCGCTACTATGAGCGTTTGCCAAAGCCAACTCTCATTGCAACACAGGAATTCTTGGAAGACAAGATTTATTATCGCAATCCATCGAAGGATTCAAATCCTGACAAACTCTAAGATATAAGATAATAGTTCATGATTCAAAGAATTCAGACTGTTTATCTCGCCATCGTGGCAATCTTCAGCGTTTCTGTGCTGTTTGCTAAGATAGGTACCTACTTGGTGGGTGCCAATACCGTTGCATGGTTCAACAATTTTGTTTTCAACGCTGAAGGCACATCCGTGGAAAGTGCAGGTCCTTGGGCATTAGGCGTGATCCTCATTCTCGTTTTCATTTTGAACGTGGTGAGCATTATGCTTTTCAATTTCAGAATGCGCCAGTTACGACTTACCATTTTTAGTACGATTCTGCTGGTGGGCTATGTGGCAACATACGCGTTTTTCGCTTGGCTCTTTCAAGGCAAACTCGAGGCTGCTGGTGTGGAGGATGTGAGCTATCACTTTCCTTTCATAGCGCTGCTCCCTATTTTGAGCATCATCTTCAATATCCTTGCCATCCATGGAATCAGAAAAGATGAAGCGCTCGTTCGCTCACTCGATCGCATTAGGTAAATGAAGAATGTAGAATTAAGAATGAAGAATTAAGAATGTATTTTACTCTTATTATGGAGCAACATGCATTCTTTTTTTCGTTTATAAAGTTTCTATACATTATTATAATTATAATTAGCTCTACTATCACAAGTTCTAAATGTCTAATAAAGAGTATCACTTCGTGACAGAACCTTTAGCTCGGCGTAGCCAAATCTCACAAATCTTTTCAAATCTTTCAAAAAAATATTTGTTTGATTTGTTTAGATTTGAAAGATTTCTTTGCGAGCAAAGCGAGTAAACTCGATAACTCGCCGCAGGCGACTAAAAACCAAAGATTTCGCATTTTGTGAAACTTGAGTAATTAGTTTTTTGTTTAGAGTTTTGTGATAAACTCAAAAACCCAAGCTTATGGATTTTAAAGATTTGGTGCAAAAGCGCCGTAGCATACGCAAATTTACAGAAGAAGAACTCACACCAGAAGAGGTGCAAACGATTCTTCGTGCAGGATTGATGTCTCCTACTTCGAAAAGCACAAGAGCATGGCATTTCTTAGTGATTGATGATAAATCACTCATCGAACAAATCTCGCAATGCAAATCCGCTGGTGCTGAATTCGTGAAAGGTGCACCGCTTGCAGTGGTTGTACTGATGGACACTACTAAGACGGATGTATGGGTGGAAGATGCATCCATTGCTGCAGTTACTATGCAGTATCAGGCTGCCGACCTCGGATTGGGCAGTTGCTGGGCTCAGCTTCGCCTTCGTGGACAAGAAGATGGTACGCCCGCTACCGAAGTGCTCCGCGAGTTGTTGGGATTTCCTGCTGAATTGGAAGCTGAATGTGTCATCGCCTTTGGACATCAAGCCATCGAGCGTAAGCCTCAGGATGAGGACAAATTGAAGTGGGAATCAGTACATGTAAACCAGTATTAAGGACAAAGGACAAATATTAAGTACAAAGAACAAGGGACAAAGGACAAAGTATTAAGTACAAAGAACAAGGGACAAAGGACAAAGTAGATAGCAATGAGAATCACGCTGATAGGAGCAGGAAATTTGGCAACGAATTTGGGACATGCCTTGCGAAAAGTAGGTCATGAGATTGTGCAGATTTATAGTCGAACCATGGAATCTGCCCAAACGCTTGCCCATGCACTCGAAGTCAGTGATTTCACAAATTCTATTGACCAAATCCATTCTGATGCTGAACTTTACATCGTTTCTATCAAAGATGCTGCATTGAGTGGAATTGCCACTGAGCTCACAAAAGGAAAAGAAGACAGACTCTTTGTGCATACTGCTGGTAGTATGCCAATGGATACTTTCACTTGTCCTCGTAGAGGTGTGTTCTATCCCATGCAGACATTTTCCAAACAGAGGATTGTGGATTTTTCCCATATTCCACTGTTTATCGAGGCATCCCAAGAAGAAGATTTACAACTACTCCACTCCTTGGCTGACACGATAACGAATTCTGTTTATGAAATGATTTCGGAAGATAGGAAATACCTGCATGTGGCGGCTGTTTTCTGTTGCAATTTTGCGAATCATTGTTCTGCACTTTCCGCTAAAATAATGGAAAAACATAACATTCCTTTCTCCGTGATGCTTCCACTCATCGACGAGACCACTCGAAAAATCCACACGATTCCTCCCAAAGATGCTCAAACGGGACCTGCTGTGCGTTACGACGAGAATGTAATGAACCGACATATCGCCATTCTGCAAGAGGAAGGAGAAGAGCGAATGGCAGACATTTACAGGATGTTAAGTGAAAGCATTCATCAACTATCAATCAATTCACAAAACGAGATTTTCGGTGCTTCTTCACAGAAATCCTAAATCAATCACTCATCAATCATGATCAATTACGATTTAAAAACCATACGTGCTGTCATCTTCGATGTGGATGGTGTGCTCAGTCGACAAACCATTCCACTACATCCTGTAGATGGTCCTATGCGAACCGTGAATATCAAGGATGGTTATGCCCTGCAACATGCCGTGAAATGCGGACTCATCGTAGCAATCATTTCGGGAGCGAAAACCGATTCCGTGAGAAAGCGCTATGAGGGATTGGGGCTGAAAGAAGTTATTTTAGGAGCAGCTGTGAAGATTCATTCCTATAATGAAC